>Ga0310695_10006261_pt1 | contig 19821 bp, 11 predicted proteins | sample RumenRJG_04DNA_FD_203882 | JGI IMG/M metagenome (GOLD analysis project Ga0310695, IMG submission 203882) | Bovine rumen microbial communities from Lethbridge, Alberta, Canada - RJG_04 (v2) (version 2) | ecosystem: Host-associated > Mammals > Digestive system > Stomach > Rumen | place: Canada...
AGTTATCTGCAGGGCGATCCTCACTATATGAGCCTTCATATCCGTGGCGATCATGGTGCTACACTGATTTCCCATCCCGGCGAGAATGGCGAGATGAAGGCCTATAACACCAAGACCCAGGAGACACTGGGCTTCTGCGTCTATCCCTATTGGCATCCCTCGGGCCGCTACATCGCCTACAGCACCAACAACACGCGTCAGGGCTTTCACGTGGGTGGCCATAAGATCATCGAGGTGATGGACCTTGCCAGCGATATGCAGGTCTATGACGTTGCGAATAACCAACTGCTTGTCTGTGAGGCATTGAAGGGAGATTCTGCCTTCGAAACCTTCCCAGCCTTTTCGCCCGATGGTCGTACACTCTATTTCAGCGTAGCCCGTCCGAAGAACTATCCGACCGAACTCAAGGAGATGTACTACAGCCTTTGCAGCATCGTCTTCGACCCCGAATCGGGAACCTATGGCACAAGGATCGATACCCTGGTCAACGGCGAAGCCTTGCGAAAGAGTGCCGTCTATGCCCGCCCTTCCTACGACGGTCGCTTCCTTTGCTACACGATGGCCGACTACGGCTATTTCCACATCTGGCATACCGAGTCCGACCTTTGGCTGATGGACCTGCAGACGGGCGAGAGCCGTCCGATGACCGAAGCCAACAGCCCCGATACCGAGAGCGTCCATTCGTGGAGTTCCAACAGTCGTTGGCTTGTCTTCGGTTCGCGCCGCGACGATGGACAATACACGCGTCCATATTTCTGCCATGTGGCCGAAGACGGAACGGTGGGCAAGGCCTTCATGCTGCCCCAAAGGAACCCCCGGCAGTTCTACGACGGACGCTTCATGTCGTACAATATCCCCGAGTTCGTGACTGCCCCTGTACCCCTCGACAACAAGCTTGCCGAAAAGCAGATTGTGAGCGATCAGCGTGTGCAGATGGGGGTGGTGCGAAACCGATGAGTTTGCATCATTTTGCAAAACATTTGCACGTGTAATCCATTGCAAAAACTCTTTTTTATGGATTTTTCAAGTTTTTCTATGGATTATTTTGCAAAAAATGATGAACTAATCGAAAAATACATTATCTTTGCGGTGCATAACAATGCTGTTTCTTGTAGAAAATATGCATACATATCAATGCTGTTTCCTGTAGAAAACATGCACACATATCAAGGATTCTTACATCCACATCATACTAACTAACTTATTCAATCTTCAATTACATGAAACCAAACAAATTGTTACTTGCAACGGGGCTGATAGCAGTCTCGATGTTAGGTTTTTCTTCATGTGGTGACGATGACGATTGGGGTCAGGTCGATGGCTTAGCGCCAACGATGAACCTCACCTCGACGCACATCAAGACGGCTACAGGCCGCACATTCACCATCAGCGGAAACCTGGCAGACAATGATGGTATCTCGACCATCAATCTGTATTGCCCGGAGCTCTACCTCAACAAGACCATCGATATCATCGATATCTATGGCGAACCTCTCAAGACCTACGACTTGAACTACTCGTTCCCGATCTCGGCAAAGGAGACCGGCGACAACTTCAACGTTGTGGTTACTGTGACCGATGTCGTTAACCAGAAGCAGACGGGCACCGTGCTGATTACCATGGACGGTGACTTCGAGAATCCTGCTTTCTCGGCAGCACCTGGCAGCGAAGTGACACTCATCATGAAGGCTCGTACCACCTACAGCCTGAACGTTTCGGTGTCCGACGACCAGGCCCTCGACTACATGACGGTGCAGATTCCTGGCATCGAGCCTTACGATCAGCCTGTTACCATCAGTTGCAATGGCGCCAAGTCGTATCAGTATGCCGACAAGGTGACCTTCCCAAATGTCGAGAACAGCTACAAGCTCTTCCTCACCGTTGTGGACAAGGAAGGCAAGAAGACCACAAGCGAAAGTACCATCAGCGTGACGAGCCAGGTTCCAGACTATCCGAACCTCTGGCTGGCTGACGTGGCAACTGCCGAGGAACTCAACGCCGACATCTTCGGTGTGCCTCAGTACGTCGACCATGCCCTCACTGCAGAAGGTGACTCGATTCCTTACACCTACGTGGCCCGCTACTACAACCAGAAGGCCGGCACGAAGGTTTGGTTCCTTGGTCAGAAGACCGACTTCAGCCCCATCTGCTACGGCTGTGATGCCACCGACAACACCCTGCTCTCCGACGATGAGGAGACGATGCAGCCCATCACCCTCACCGAGGCTGGCGTTTACTATCGCATCACCATCGACATCAAGACCTACTCCATGACCACCGAGACCTATCCTATCAGTGAGGCTCTCTCGGCCACTCGTGTGGATCTCTACAACACCGCAGCATTCGACGTTTGGGGCGATGGCGGCTCATGGCTCTACAACTTCTCGTTCGGTTACCTCAACAGTGGACCTTCGGGCGTAATCAGCTTTGCTCAGGATGCCACCAACCCGAACCTCTTCTATCTCGAGGAGCCATTGCAGTTCGATGCCGACAATAACCTCTCGTCAAGCGACAATGGCTATACTACCAACTTCATCATCCACAATTTCCACCCAGGTGGCTGGTGGGATGTTGTCTGCTGGAAGCCCAACAGCAAGGAGGATCCCGAGTTCTGGCCCTGGTGGGGCAACAACTCTCAGCTCACCACCGAAGGTTGGCAGGATTGGCCCGGCTACCAGGTCGTTCGCTCGCAGGGCGACAAGTGGTGCAAGGTGCCCGTTCCATCCAACAAGTTCGGTCAGTATCGTCTCTGGTTCGACGCTCACCTCGAGCGTGCTAAACTCGTGCCAGCCAAATAATTTAAAACATTCTACATCATGAAAAAATATTTGTTCACACTTTGTCTGGCATTATTCGGCTTTGTCGCTTTTGCCCAGCAGCGAAACCTCAGTGGTACTGTGGTAGACAATTATGGTGAGCCCCTGCCTGGTGTCAATGTCGTTGTGAAAGGCACTACCACGGGCGTTACCACAGACTTCGACGGCAATTATGTGATTCAGGTCCGCCCAAAGGATGTCCTCGTATTCTCGTTCATCGGCTATAACACCCAGGAACAATCGGTTGGCAACAAGGCTGTCCTCAATGTCCGCATGGAGGAGGATCAGCAGGTTCTCGACGACGTGGTGGTAGTAGGTTACGGCGTTGTGAAGAAGAGCGACCTTACCTCGTCCATCTCGACCATCAAGGGCGATGAAATCGTGAAGAGCACTACCGGCAACGCCATGAACGCCCTCCAGGGCAAGGTCAATGGTGTGCAGGTGGCCAGCGCCGGTTCGCCTGGTGCAGCTCCAAAGATCCTCGTGCGTGGTGTCACCACCGTCAATGGTTCCGACCCTCTCTACGTGGTCGATGGTATGCCTATTTCGGGCAACATCAACTTCCTGAACAACAACGATATCGAGTCGATGGAAGTCCTCAAGGACGCTTCGGCATCGGCCATCTACGGTACCCGTGGTTCGAACGGTGTCATCCTCATTACCACCAAGAAGGGTAAGGCTGGCAATGCGAAGTTCAACTTCAGCGCTTCGGCAGGTTTCCAGACCATCGGCAATCCCAACGTTGCCGGTGCAGCCGAGTACGAGAAGGTCTATACCACCCGTTATACCAACGATAATCGTGAAGGTGGCTTCATTGGCAGCAACTACGACACCGACTGGTGGAACGAGGTTGTCAACAAGACCGCGCTGGTGCAGAACTATCAGCTCAGCGTCAATGGTGGTACCGACAAGTTCCTCTACAACGTCAGCGCAGGCTACTTCCGTCAGAACTCGCAGTACGACTATGGCTATTGGGACAAGTTCAACATTCGCATCAATACCGAATACACCTTTAATAAATATGTGAAGGCCGGTCTCGACGTTGCTCCAAAGGTTGAGTCGTGGGACAACACCCCCAACCAGATGGGTGGCGCCATGTCGATGGACCCGACTACCCCCATCTTCAAGGACCAGAGCCTGTGGGGCGACAATATGTATAGCAACTACGAGCGTTCGCACAACAACGAGTCGTGGAACCCCGTGGCAGCCGTTGCTCGTGCCGACAATCATTCGCGCAACTACGGCGTGATTGTCATCCCTTATCTCCAGATCCAGCCCATCAAGCAGCTCACCCTGCGCACCCAGTACAGCGCCAATGCACGCTTCCAGCGCAGCGACGACTTCACTCCTCAGTTCACCATCGACTCAGCACACGAGTTCAACGAGTTCAGCGATGTGAGCCGCACCATGCGTGAGTATTTCGACTACAACTGGACCAACACCGCCACCTACATCGACACCTATGCCGAGAAGCATAACGTGACCCTCATGGCAGGCTTCACCATGGAGCGCTACAGCGACATCTATGTGACCGGTTCGCGCGAAAACACGCCCAACGATGCTCAGCCTCTGCGCCAGGTAAGTGCCGGCCAGCAGAACCAGCAGTCGAGCGGCAATGCCGGTTACAACTCGCTCGTTTCGTGGCTCGGTCGTGTGATGTACAACTACGACAGCCGCTACTATCTCACCGCTACCATCCGTACCGACGGTTCCAGCCGCTTCCCCCACGGCAGCAAGTATGCCACCTTCCCATCGGCAAGTGCAGCATGGAACTTCAGTCGTGAGGCATTCCTCGAAGGCCAGAAGTGGCTTTCGAACGGTAAGCTCCGTTTCGGTTGGGGTCGTGTAGGTAACCAGCAGATCAGCAACAGTGCCACGATGACCTTGCTCGGTGCTGCCGACTATGTGCTCAATGGCGAGCGCGTTCTGGGTACCACCGTTTCGTCGGTAGGCAATACCGCCCTGAAGTGGGAGACCGTCGAGGACTTCAACGTTGGTCTCGACCTCGCTTTCTTCAACTCTCGCCTCGAAGTCACCGCCGACGTCTATCAGAAGAAGTCGCACGACATGCTCTATCAGCGTGAGAACCTCCTCGTTCTTGGCTATCCCGCCTGGAACTCGGCCATCTGGATGAACATCGGTTCGATGAAGGCTGAAGGTTGGGAACTCTCGTTCAACTGGAAGGACCAGAAGGGCGACTGGAACTACAACCTGGGTCTCAACCTGTCGAGCGTTCGCAACAAGGCTGTGAAGTTCACCGGCGAAGGCAGCCCCGTCTATACGGGCTCCGTTTCGGGTGTCGAAGGCTCCATCATCCGCAATGAAGAGGGTGGCCTTATCAGCCGCTTCTACGGTTACAAGACCGATGGCATCTTCCAGAACTGGGAGGAGGTCTATGCGCACACCGACGAGTACGGCACACGCATCCAGCCTTCTGCACAGCCTGGTGACATCCGTTTCGTTGACCTCAATGGTGACGGCTCCCTCACCGAGGAGGACCGCACCTTCATCGGCAATCCCTATCCCGATCTTATGGTCGGCGTCAACCTCTTCGTAGGTTGGAAGAACTGGGATCTCGGCATGAACTTCTACGGAACGTTCGGCAACGACATCTTCAACAGCACACGCCAGCACTACAGTGGCCTCAATGGACAGAACGTCCTCGAAGGCACCTTCGACAAGGCTTGGCATGGCGAAGGCACTTCCAACGACATTCCTCGTCTCTCGGTGAGCGACAACAACCGCAACTATGGCCGCGTCAGCGACTTCTATGTCGAGGATGGCTCCTACATGCGTTGCAAGCAGATTCAGCTTGGCTACACCCTGCCCAAGAAGGGCTTCTTCAAGGATCACGTCCTGCGTTTCTATCTGACAGCCCAGAACCCGTTCACCATCACCGGCTATAGCGGTATGGATCCTGAACGTCCGGCTTACGACGGCAGCGTTATCGAGACGGGTATCGACAACATCGCTTATCCTTCTCCACGTACCTTCCTGTTCGGTCTTGACTTCAACTTCTAACAGTATTTTTGCCGAATATAAATTATGAAAAAGACATTATTATATTTTGCTGCCCTGGGCACCGCTGCTTCTATTGTTGTCGCTTGCGATGATTTCCTTGACGAGACGGTCAATGGTCAGCAAACCCTCGATTCATATTTCGTGACCGAGGATGAGGCCACTTCCTACCTCAACGGTTGCTACAACGCCCTGACGTTCTATGGCTGGTGGCAGATTCAGAACTTCTGGATCATGACCGACATGTGCTCCGACGACATGTGGATGGGCAACCTTCAGCAGAGCCAGAGCGACTACTACTCGCTGGCACATTATCAGGGCATCGGTCAGTCGAACGGCCCTCTCAACAACTACTGGATGCATCGTTATAAGGGAATCCTCTCGTGCAACGTTGCCATCAATCGCATCCCCAATGCACACTTCCAGGACACCCAGAAGCAGGCTCGCTTCATTGCCGAAGCCAAGTTCCTGCGCGGATACTATTATTTCGACCTGGTGCGCAACTTCGGTGGTGTGCCCATCGTCAACGACTTCATGATGCCTGAGGATGTCGAGGGCATTGCCCGTTCGTCGGCTGCCGAGGTCTGGGCTCTGGTCGAGCAGGACTTCCGCGATGCTGCCGAAGGGTTGCCGTCGCGCAGCCAGTACTCTTCCTCCGAACTCGGCCGTGCCACCAAGGGTGCTGCCCTCGGATATCTTGGCAAGTCGCTGGTCTATCAGGAGAAGTGGAGCGAGGCCGCTGCCGTTCTCAAGCAGGTCATCGACTCGAAGGAGTATGAGCTGATGGAGGACTTCGGCGACGTCTGGAACGTTGATACCAACAACAACAAGGAGTCGCTCTTCGAGATCCAGACCACCTTCAACGAGACCTACGCCCTGGGCAATGCCCTGTCGGTGGTCAGCGCCAACCGTACGGAGGTCAACGATGGCTGGGCCTGGGGTCTTCCCACCAGCGACCTCGAGCAGGCATTCATCGACGAAGGCGACTACGAGCGTCTCAAGTGGACCATCATCAAGACCGGTGCCACCGAGATTCCTGGCGAGGATGACTTTGCCGAACTCGTTGCCGACCAGTATGCCGCTCAGTCCAACCAGCACGCCGATATGGTGGAGGGTACCTACTACATCTCGCCCGACGTTCACAAGTCGGCACGTGTGAGCCGCAAGCTCTACATCCCCTACAAGAAGCGTCCAAGCAAGTGGAGCCAGGACTTCATCCCGCTCAACATCCGTCTGCTGCGCTATGCCGACATCCTGCTGCTCTATGCCGAGGCCTGCAACGAGACCGGCAACGACTCCGAGGCTCAGTGGGCACTCAACCAGGTGCGCAACCGTGTAGGTCGTGACAATGTCACCTCGACAGGCAACACCCTCAAGCAGGCCATCCGCACCGAGCGTCGTCTCGAGCTTGCCCTCGAGTACAACCGTCTCTACGACATCCGTCGCTGGGAGTCGATCAAGAACCCGGGTCACAAGGTGATTGCCGAGATTCTTGGCCCCAATGGCTCGTTCGTCAAGCGCAACACCAACGTGCTGACTGCCGATCCCTACGAGTATGCAGCCACCAAGGAACCGAGCGACAAGGGTATCTCGTTCGACGAGAGCCGCGACCTGCTCTTCCCAATCCCGCTCTACGAGATCGAGCACTCCAATGGCTCCATCACCCAGAATCCTGGATGGAACTAATTTGAATGTGTTATAAAATAGCACCGTGGGCGACTGTAGAATCGCGGTCGTCGGCGGTGCTTTCCTTTTCATTTCCCGTCATGAAAAAAATCTTTCGCTCATTTACATCCCTTGCAACTGCCTTATTGGTTGCGTTTGTGTGCCCTGCGTGCAGCGGTGATGACGATCCCGTGGTCGATGATGTCCTCACGGTCAGCCCAGCCACAGCTACTGTCGGGCAGGATGGAGGTACGCTGAAACTCTCCGTCCAGTCGTCGCACGTGCCCACCGTCACCAGTTCCGAATCGTGGATTACGACAGGAAGTCGTGGCACCGACCCCGCTGTCGCAGGAGCCTATACCTTTACGATGAATGTGCAGGCCAACCCCAACGAGGCCGAACGCACAGCCACACTCACCGTCATCAGCGGCAGTCAGTCGAAGAACGTGCAGGTCACCCAGTCGGCTGCCGATGTGCTGAAGGTCGAGCCCACCACCATCAGCATCGATGACCAGGAACAGACCTTCGAGATAACGATTACTACCAACGGTGTGCCACAGTTCAGCGTCGATGCCGGATGGATCACTCAGACGGCAGCTTCGAGCGAGAACAAGCGCGGCTTCAAGGCCGAAGCCAACACGGGTGCTGCCCGTACGGCCACCCTCACCTATACTTTGGGCAAGCTCACAGCCACTGTCACGGTCAAGCAGGCACAGGCTGTCCTCACCGGTGTCGTCGATCCTTCGGTGACCTATCAGACCATCGAAGGCTTTGCAGCCTCCGACTGCTGGGCACCTGCCGTCATCGGCAAGTACTGGACCGGAAAGCGCGATGGCATTGCCGAACTCCTTTTCAGCCGTGAGGTAAGCAACGGACAGCCCAAGGGCATCGGCCTTTCGATGTGGCGCAGCAACCTGGGAGGCGGTTCTGCCGAACAGGGCCTTGCCAGCAACATTGGCGTCGAGAACGGAGCCGATGGCTACAACTACTATCGTCGCGGCGAGAGTTACCTCAACGACGACCTTTCCTACGACTGGTCGCGTTGCGAGGGCCAGCGCTTCTTCCTCGACAAGGCCAAGGACTATGGCGTCGAGAGCGTCGTGCTCTTCAGCAATTCGCCCAACGTGCAGTTCACACGCAACGGCAAGGGCTACAGCGACAGCGGACATTCGACCAACCTTAAGGCCGACTGCTACGACGACTTTGCCGGCTATATGGCCAAGGTCGCTGCCCAGTACATTGCCTGGGGCTATCCTGTCACGCATATTTCGCCCGTCAACGAGCCTCAGTATGCCTGGGAGGGACACGATCAGGAGGGTTCCGGTTGGACCAATGCCGAAATCGCCAAGCTCTCGAAGGAACTCGATGGCGCACTCGACCGCGAAGGCCTAGCCAATGTCAAGATTCTCCTGGGCGAAGCCGGCGATTGGGAACATGCCTACAAGACCAAGAGCCCCAACGAAAGTTCGAACTGCATCTATTCGTTCTTCAATGCTTCGAGCGACAACTATGTGGGTAATCTGAGCCATATGGCTCCCGTCTATGGCGCCCACAGCTATTGGACCGACGGCACCTGGAACGGTATGCGCAACGTGCGTCAGCAGGCCTACGACAAGGCTGTCGAAAACGGCGTCTCGCTCTGGCAGACCGAATGGTCGATGCTGGGCGACGGATACAGCGAGTTCCCCGGCTATGGCAACAGTAACGAGATGGACATCGCCCTCGTTATGGACAAGGTCATCTACAACGACCTCACCGTGGGCAATATGACATCGTGGAGCTTCTGGACTTCGATGGACGTAAGCCGTTGGAGCCAGCTCGACCGATTCATGCTCATCGACTTCACACCTTCGGGCGGCACCTATAGCGTCGATCTCTCGGGCGAAGGCACCTACAAGGCCGATGCCACCCTTTGGGTACTCGGCAACTACAGTCTCTTCGTGCGTCCGGGCTTCAAGCGCATCGATGTCGATATCCCCAACTACGACCGCACGTTCTTCGGCACGGGCTTCATCTCGCCCGATGGCAAGCGCATCGTCGTGGTGATGAGCAACCTCAATGCTGCCGAGATGGAGGTGCGTCTGTCGTTGAAGGGTGTCACTCCCACCACGCTGACGTCCTACACCACCACCCAGCGTAAGAACCTCCAGCAGCAGGTGCTCAACGCCTCGACCACCATCTTCAAGCTTGAAGGCAGCAGCGTCACCACCTTCGTCTTCGATCTTTAAATAAAAATCTCAACCCATGAAACGACTTCTTTTCTCAATCATCTCCCTCTTCGCCCTGTCCGCCTCAGCGCAGGTCGGCTTTGGCGATGCGGTGAAATTCAATCAGGACTGGCTCTTCCAACTGGGCGACGACTCATTGGCTGTCAATCCCAGTTTCGACGACAGCAAGTGGCGGCATCTCGACTTGCCTCACGACTGGTCGGTTGAAGGGCAGGCTTCGCCCACCCTCGCCAGTTGCACGGGCTACTATCCCGGTGGCATTGCCTGGTACCGCAAGCATTTCGTCCTCGCGGCAAATGACCCCGCCCTGGCAACCCCTCTTAACCCCTCGAACCCTTCGAACCTCTCGAACCAGCAGGTCCTCCCCCTAAGCAGGGGGATAGAGGGGGTCTCCGGGGTCTCCTCTTTCATCTACTTCGAAGCCATCTATAACCGCTCCTCCGTCTATCTCAACGGCCACTTGCTCGGCTATCGTCCCTCGGGCTTCGCGTCGTTCCTCTACGATATGACGCCCTACCTCAAGGCAGGCGACAACGTCCTCGCCGTGCGTGTCGATCATAGCCGTTATGCCGATTGCCGTTGGTACACGGGCTCGGGCATCTATCGCGATGTGTGGTATATTGAAGCTCCGAAGACGCACCTTGCCCAGTGGGGCACAGGCTGGGTTTGCTCCAAGCTTACCGATGCTTCGGCCAAGGTCGATGTCGATGTTGCCATCGATAATGCGGAGGGTGTGAGCGGCCTGAAGCTGCACGTCCAGCTGTTCGATGCCAATGGTCGTGTGGTGGCTCAAAAGATGGTTAGCGCCAAGGCTGCCAACAAGATAAGCCTCAATGTCACCCGTCCGCATCGTTGGGACCTCAACGATCCCTATCTCTACCTGCTGCGCACCACGCTCCTGAAAGGCAATCAGCCCATCGACGGCAATGAGATCAACGTTGGTCTGCGTTCGCTGCAGTTCGATGCCAACAAGGGCTTCGCGCTCAATGGCCGCTGGATGAAGATCAAGGGCGTCTGTCTGCATCACGATGCCGGCACGCTCGGTGCTGCCGTGCCCGACGATGTATGGCGTCGCCGCCTCGAGAACCTCAAGCAGATTGGTGTCAATGCCATCCGTTGCGCCCACAATCCGCAGGCACCCGTCCTCTATGACCTGTGCGACGAACTTGGTCTGCTTGTGATGGACGAGGCTTCCGACGAATGGGAATTCCCCAAGCGCAAGTGGGTCGAGGGCTGGAACGTCGGCACCCCATCGTTCGACGGAACCTACGACTTCTTCGAGGAGTGGATCGACCGCGATGTGACCGATATGGTGCGCCGCGACCGCAATCACCCCAGCATCTTCCTTTGGAGCATCGGCAACGAGGTCGATTATCCCAACGATCCCTATTCGCATCCCATCCTCGATGGCAAGAACTCGGCCATCAACCAGCCGATGTTCGGTGGCTACGATCCTTCGCGTCCCAATGCCGAGCGCATCGGTAAGATTGCCAAGCGCCTTGCTGCCTGTGTGCGCAGCGTCGATACCAGCCGTCCCGTCACCGGAGCCCTTGCAGGTGTGGTGATGAGCAACGAGACCGAATATCCCGAGGCTGTCGATGTGGTGGGCTACAACTACACCGAGAATCGTTACGACGAGGACCACGCCACCTATCCCGACCGTGTCATCTACGGTTCGGAGAACGGCACGGGCTACAGTGCCTGGAAGGCCGTGCGCGACAAGGACTTCATCTTCGGACAGTTCATCTGGACGGGCACCGACTACCTGGGCGAATCGGGACGCTGGCCTTCGCGCGGCCTGCACACGGGTCTGCTCGACTTCGGTTCGTTCCCCAAGCCACGCGGATATTTCCGTGCTGCCCTTTGGTGCGAACAGCCTGTCTGCTACATCGGTACGTTCGAAAAACGTGAGCCTCGCCGCTGGGGCAACAATCGTCCTCCGCGCGAGTTCCTCACCCAGGATGCTCCCGACATCTGGAACTACGACGAAGGCAAGACCATCCGCGTGTTCTGCTACACCAACTGTGCGCAGGCGCGTCTCCTCCTCAATGGCAGCGAGGTGGGCGCCCTGAAGCCTTTCGACGACGAGGAGGGCATCATCTTCTGGGATGTGCCTTATGCTCCCGGCGAACTTCGTGCCGAAGGCTGCGATGCCCAGGGCAATGTGCAGGCATCCTACGTCATCCGCAGTTCCGGTCGTCCTTATCAGATTCGTGCTTCGGTCGATAAGGAAGTGATTGGTGCCGATCGTCGTGTGGCGCATATCACGGTCGAAGTGCTCGACGAGAACGGCGTCGTGGTGAAACTTGCCGACAACAACATCCGCTGCGAAGTCGAAGGTCCTGCCCGCCTCCTGGGTCTTGAAGGCTCCGACAACAGCGATATGGGCAACTATCGCGACAACCTCCAGCGTGTCTATATGGGTCGCCTCCTGGCCTATGTGGGCAGTGTGGGCGAAACTGGCCGCGTCACCGTCCGCTTCTCTTCCCCCCTGCTCAAATCCGCTGAGGTCAGCTTTGAAATTGAATGATATTAAGGGATAATAAGGCATCTTAAGGATTCTAAGGGATTTTAAGGGATTCTAAGGGATTTTTAGGGACGTATGTTTTTGAGTCCCATTCTCTACAAGGCAAAGGAAACGTCCCTTAATATCCCTAAATATCACCAAATATCCCTAAATATCCCTATTAAGAGATACTATCGTCCCCAAATATCCCTTAATATCCCCAAATATCCCTAATAATCCCTAAAAAAATGTTCAAGAAACTCCCATCCTTTTCGCTGCTTCTCCTCGCCACCTTCCTCCTTATCTCCTGCACCCGCCCGTCCGACTTTGTCGTCGATCTGAGTGGAGAGTGGGAGGTACGCCTCGATAGTCCCGACGCAGCGCCGCAGTCCATCCAGTTGCCCGGAACCACCGACATGGCAGGCATCGGCACACCCGACACGTTGCAGCCACGCCTCGAGAAGCCGCAGGTCCTGCGTCTCACTCGTCGTCACAGTTTCGTGGGTGAGGCCTATTACACCCGTTCGTTCGAAGTGAAGAAGAAGATGGCCGACAAGCCGTTGGAGCTCGTCCTCGAACGTGTGCTTTGGAAGAGCACCGCCCTCATTGATGGTCAGCCCGTCGAGGCACTCGACTACACCGACGAGAGCCTCGCGACGCCCCATCGCTACGCCTTGCCGCGAGGGCTTGCTGCGGGCCAGCACACCATCCAGGTTTGTGTCGATAACCGCAAGCAGTACGACATCTCGGTTGATGAACTCTGCCATTCCTACACCGATGCCACGCAGGTCAAGTGGAACGGCATCCTGGGCAAGATGGAGTTGCGTGCCCTGCCCGAAGTCAGCATCGACAGGATGGAGGTCTATCCCGACCCCACGCTCAAGCGCCTCGATGTGGTGCTCACCGTCACCAACCACACCTCCGAGTTTCAGGATGCCTATCTGATGCTGATCACTTCGCCCAAGGGGCAGGGGTCCGAGATGTGGCCGTCCTCGCCCGTGCAGGAGACGTTTGAGCCAGGCACCACCACGCTCACCTTGAGCTGCAATCTGCCCGCCCACGCCCCACGTTGGTCCGAGGCGCATCCCGACTTGCTCGTTGTCGGGGCAAGTATGGAGACCAAGGGAGACATCACCGAGACGATGGTCAACGTGGGCCTTCGCCAGGTCGGCACGCGCGATGGCAGACTGCTCGTCAATGGCGAACCCGTCTTCCTGCGCGGTGCGCTCGAATGCTGCATCTTCCCGCTCACGGGCTGTCCGCCCACCGACAAGGCAGGTTGGCAGAAGGTGTTCGAGACGGCTAAGGAATGGGGACTCAATCATCTGCGTTTCCATTCGTGGTGTCCTCCCAATGCCGCCTTCGAGGTGGCCGACGAGATGGGCTTCTATCTTGGTGTGGAGTTGCCCATCTGGGCCACCAACCTGGGCAGCGACAGCACGGTCTATGACTTCCTGCGTCACGAATACGAGAGCATCGTCCGCAACTACGGCAACCATCCGTCGCTCTGCCTGCTCAGTGTGGGCAACGAGTTGCAGTACGATTTCGACTTCCTCAATGCCTTCGTCGCCGAGATGAAGGTACGCGATCCGCGCCATCTCTACACCACGACCTCGTTCACCTTCGAGAAGGGCCATGGCGGCCATCCCGAGCCCGAGGACCAGTACTTCGTCACCCAATGGACCGACCGCGGATGGGTGCGCGGACAGGGAGTCTTCGATGCCGAACCGCCAGCATTCAACCGCAACTACAATGCCTCGACCGAGGGCATCGCGGTGCCCATCATCACCCACGAGATTGGGCAGTATTCGGTCTATCCCGACATCAAGGAGATCGACCGCTACACGGGTTCGCTCGACCCGCTCAACCTGAAGGCTGTTCGTGCTGACCTCGAGCAGAAAGGCCTGCTCGACCGTGCCGAGGACTGGCTCCAGGCATCGGGCCATCTGGCTGCGCTGCTCTATAAGGAGGAGATCGAGCGTGCGATGAAGACGCGCGGCATCTCAGGCTATCAGTTGCTTGGTCTGCAGGACTTCCCCGGCCAGGGCACGGCCCTCGTGGGTCTGGTCAATGCGTTCTGGGAGTCGAAGCACGTGGTCGAGCCGTCGTGGTTCCGTCAGTTCTGTGCGCCCGTCGTTCCGCTTGCCAGTTTCGACAAGGCCGTCTATCGCACCAGCGAACCTCTGCTCGTCGATCTGCAGTTGGCCAACTATTCCGGTCAGGCGCTGGTAGGTCGCGAACTGCACTGGTCGCTGCTCGGTGCCGATGGCAATATGCTGCAGCAGGGGTCGAAGGCGTTGGTCGAAGTGGCCAATGGCGATGTCACGCGCATCGACAGCCTGCGTCTGAGCCTTTCCGACATCAAGGCGGCAAGCCGGCTCACCCTGCGTCTGGCAGTGAGCGAAAGCGAGTGGTGCAACGAGTGGCCCCTTTGGGTTTATCCCGATGTGCCTGAGGTCACCGACGACGTGTGCGTCACCGCTAGTCTGAAGGAAGCCGAAGCCGTCTTGGCCAAGGGTGGCACGGTCATCCTTTCGCCTGTGCTCGGTTCGCTCGAAGGCCTTGAGGGCAAGTTTGTGCCGGTGTTCTGGAGCCCCGTCCACTTCCCCAAGCAGGCGGGCACCATGGGCTTGCTCTGCAATCCCGCGCATCCTGCTCTGGCACAGTTCCCCACCGAAAGTTTCGGCAGCTGGCAGTGGTGGCGTCTCGCCAAACGCAGCACGGTGCTTGACATCGATTCACTTCAGCAGTCCGTTACGCCCATTGTCGAGAGTGTCGATAACTTCATGCACAACCGTCGTCTCTGCACGGTGTTCGAAGCCAAGGTGGGAGAGGGGCGTCTGCTCTTCTCGTCCATCGACCTGCTCTCGAAGGGTGCCGACAGTCCCGAACTCCAGCAGATGCTCTACAGCCTCCGCACCTACGCCGCCTCTTCGTCGTTTGCCCCTCGTCCCTCGCTTTCCCCCGACCAGCTCCGCTCCCTCTTCAAGTCCCGTGTCGAAGTGAAGCGCCAGGGTGCCACGGCGATCTACGAATAAATTGGCTCGACATTATTTAAATTTTTCTTGTCGATAAAGCCCCACTCGATAAGAGACGCTAATTCTCAACCCCGGGATAATAGAATCGGGATCCGGATGGCTATTATGCTGAACCATGTCCTCAAACGAACGTCGGAGGACATACCGCCATCGGATTATGTCCTTCCGCGAACGTTGAGGGATGTGCCGCCATCGGATTATGTCCTTCCGCGAACGTTGAGGGACATGCCGCCATCGGATTATGTCCTTCCGCGAACGTTGGGGGACATGACGCTATCGAATGATGTCCCTCTGCGAACGTTGAGGGACATGCCGCCATCGGATTATGTCCTTCCGCGAACGTTGGGGGACATGCCGCTATCGAATGATGTCCCTCTGCGAACGTTGGGGGATTTGCTGCAATCGGATCATGTCCCTCTACGAACGTTGAGGGACATATTGCTATCGAATGATGTCCCTCTGCGAACGTTGGGGGATATGATGCTATCGAATGATGTCCTTCCGCGAACGTTGACGCACCATTTCCTGCGGAATATTGTACATCTACGAACATAAGCGCACAATTTCGTGCAGAAAGTTGTACGCCTACGAACGTAGGCAGACAAGCCACGATTGGAAATGGGGAATTGTGCTTTCGGATTAGAGTTCGTCACTGCTCGGAAAGCAGGTTACATTTTCGGATACATTGTCTTTTATGTCATCAAGCACTCTGTCGCGCGTCACGATGCATTATGCTGTAAGAGGAAGCACTCTGACGGCCGACAGAATGCTTCCTCATTTCGCGCAAGTATCGTGACGGCCGACAGAATACCCGAGGCTACGAGATGGAATACTCCAACGGCCGACATAGTACGCGATGCTGCAAGATGGAGTACTCCAACGGCCGACAGAGTACGCGATGCTACAGGATGGAGTACTCCAACGGCCGACAAAGTACCATCAACTTGTGCGGAAATACTCTGACAGCCGACAGAGTACTTCCGCAATTTGCGCAAATATCGTGACGGCCAACAAAGTACGCAATGCGATAGAATGGAATACTCTCACGGCCGACAGAGTTCCCGATTCTATAAGATGGAATACTCTCACGGGCGACAGAGTATGCGCCACAACTGCGAAAATACTCTCACGCCCGACAGAGTATTTAATGCGATTTTGCGTCTATTGTTCGGCTGTGTTCCTGAATAGAATTTCGTTTCTGAAAAATAAAAAAATAAAATTATAAAAAATAAAATATAAAAATGATTCATTTTGCCTTGTCTTGCCTTGAAATGACTTGACCATTTCTCACGTCAAAGCAAAGAAGAATCACTCCTTTCTCGCTCTATCCACTGAAACCGAAGGCGCGGCATCGTGTGAGGCTGCGCCTTTGGTGCTAAATATAAAGAAAAATGGAAAAAGTTTTGGTAGTCTCGAATAAATCCCTTATCTTTGCACCACAAATAAACGACAAATATTGCAAAAAAATGCGTTAAAAGGTAGATGTTATATACCTTTGGCCGTAAAATCTTGCAAATTAACTATTGCTATGGATAAGGTACAAGAACATTCGTTTCCTTACCGAAAGAGGCGATAATGTATGGTGGTTTGATGGAGAACGTGTGATTTTCCGTAGTAATTCAACGAGCAAGATTCTCAACCTTATGTCTGCGATTCCAGACATTACCATACAGAAACTGTCTGATGAAGTGGGCATCAACGTCGCAGCAATAAATAAGCAGTTGAAACAATTGACCACTAAAGGTTTTATACAGCGAGTTGAGAAAGATGGAACATGGCGAATAATTATCACTCCATCGATATAAGTGTCTTGTCATAATATAACTTGACCATTAAATACCGAAGCAAAGAAGAATTAGTCCTTTTACGTTCTATCCTCTATATCCGAAGGCGCGGCATCGTATGGTGTCGCGCCTTAGACATTATCTGCTGATTGAGGGTCAATTTATGCCCGTTTTGATTTTTCCCTTAAAAGGAGTGGACAAAGCGGACAAAAAAAAGAGAAAACCTCGCAAAATAACCATCATTTCACCCGATTTCTGATGCAAATCTGTAAAAAATGACGTGTATAGCAATGTTTTTGTATAAAATGTTTGTTATATTAAACATTTTTGCTTATATTTGCGCCCAATAAAATACAATTATGGGAAAGAATACGTTTGGAAAGACGATGCCAAGGGCTTTGACACAGCAGCTGCAGCTCATGGGCGAACAGATCATGCTGGCACGCAAGCGCAGGCATCTCTCTATGCAGGACATAGCAGACAGGGCAACGGTGACACGACTGACTGTCTCGAAGGTGGAACATGGCGACCCAACGGTCTCTATGGGTATTTATGCGCGTGTGCTCTTTGCGCTGAATCTTGAAAAGGATATCTCGTTGCTCGCTGCCGACGATGCTCTCGGACGTCAACTTCAGGATGCTGAATTATTGAAAAGATGAAAAGGAGTGGCATTCAATGTGATGTTTGGCAATACTGACGACCACTTCCGAAACCATGGTTTCCTACTTACGCCAAAGGGTTGGACGCTATCACCTGCCTACGACATAAACCCTGGAACCAAGACACATCAATGCCTGCTTATAGACCAATATACCGAGCAGTCGGATGCCAATGCCCTGCTTCAAGCCTCGGGCAGTTATATGCTTGAGCGACAGGAGGCATCAGAAATCATCGAGGAAGTTCGCACTGCCATCAAAGACTGGCGCAAGACTGCTGCGGAACTCCAGATTTCCTACAAAATACTTGAGTCCTATTGTAACCGATGGGATACGCTATAGGTGTAAACGATGATAAAAGTTCCTAAGGGGATTTGGAAATCGATTTCGCGAAGACAATTTGCACCTTTGACGCGAAAATAATGAAAAAAACAGGCCAAATAGATTGAAGAAACAAAAATAATACATATATTTGCAGCGAAATAAAATATTCTATTATGAAAAAGTACATCCTTCCCCTTCTGACAGTTTTGCTGCCTATGGTAGCATTTGCCGATGCTGTTGAAATCGATGGCATCTATTATAATTTGATGGAAGATATCAAGGAAGCCGAAGTAACGTTCAACCCCAACATGTATTCCGGAAGTGTGGATATTCCAGCCACAGTGAATTATGATGGAGTTGACTACAGCGTAACATCCATAGCAGAGTGGGCTTTCAAGAGCAGTATCGAACTGACTTCGGTCACCATCCCCAATAGCGTGAGTTTAATTAGACAGGGTTCTTTCTGGTATTGTCCCAACCTGACCTCGGTCACCATCCCCAACAGTGTGACATCGATAGAATACGGTGCATTCTACAATTGCGGCAGTTTGACATCGATTGCCATTCCAAATAGCGTGACTTCAATTGGTGTCTCCGTTTTCGAAGAATGTACCAGCCTGACCACCATCACGATGCCCAATAATGTGGAGAAGATTGGAGATCGTGCTTTCTTCCATTGTCAAAGCCTGGCATCTATTGACCTTGGCAATAGCGTGACTTCAATTGGTGTCTCCGTTTTCGAAGAGTGTACCAGCCTGACCTCCATCACGATGCCCAATAATGTGGAGAAGATTGGAGATCGTGCTTTCTCACGCTGTAGGATAACCTCTATCGACCTTGGCAACTGCGTGAAATCAATTGGAAGTTATGCTTTTAATGAATGTGCCAGCCTAACCTCCATCACCATTCCCAACAGTGTGACCACGATAGGAGAATCTGCTTTCAACTTCTGTCTCGGCCTAACCTCCGTCAATATCCCCGACAGCTTGACGACGATTGAACCTAACACTTTCCTTTTCTGTTACAACCTGACCTCCATAACCATCCCCGGTGGCGTGACATCAATTGGAGAAGGGGCATTCGGATTATGCTTGACGCTTCTAGATGTCTATTGCTATGCCGAAAATGTTCCTTCGACACATAGTGATGCTTTCAACCGTAGCCCTAACGATTATGCGACACTTCATGTGCCCGCAGGTTCAGTCGATGCCTACAAAGCGGTTGTGCCTTGGAAGAACTTCAAGGACATCGTTCCCTTGGATGGTCAATCCATCGAAACCCTCGAATACACATCTCCATCCGACCGCATCGACATCTATTCCATCGATGGCAAGTTCATCGGCTCGGCCACCACTCCAAGCGAAGCCACTGACATCACCAAACATCTCTCATCCGGCACTACCGTCATCATCAGGATGGGTGGGAAGAGTGTGAAAGTTGTGGTGAAATGAGTTTCTTACCCTGAATAAACTTGATCATTTCTCACATCATAGCATATAATAGTCTGCCCTTTCTCGCTCTATTCTCCATAATCGAAGGAGCGACATCGTATGGTGTCGCGCCTTTGATTTTAATGACTTGAAACTCGGTTTCGGGAAAAAATAAAATTATAAAAAATAAAATATAAAAATCAGGATAGTTCGCGTAATAAAAAAGGTGTGTACTCCCCTAAAAAAAGTTGACTGGTTTTTGATATAACCCTAGTAAAAGTTGACCATTTCATGACCTAACCCTGACTTGGGTTTACTAGCGATCTCTATCCCTGGAATTTGTTGACTGGGGAGCT
>Ga0310695_10006262_pt1 | contig 19820 bp, 15 predicted proteins | sample RumenRJG_04DNA_FD_203882 | JGI IMG/M metagenome (GOLD analysis project Ga0310695, IMG submission 203882) | Bovine rumen microbial communities from Lethbridge, Alberta, Canada - RJG_04 (v2) (version 2) | ecosystem: Host-associated > Mammals > Digestive system > Stomach > Rumen | place: Canada...
GGGAACCGGCGACACGCATACGGAGGTTCTCCTCCTCCATCGCATGGACATTCTCCTCGGAGACATACTCGGAACCCAAAAGACGCATCAACTCATTCACATCTCCATGGATTGATTTACCATGAAGTCCCACATATACATCCGTGATGTCATACGAAATCCGCAACGAAGGATCTTCTGAAGAGGCGTTCAACAGTCCATTCAGCTTATTCCTCAGCCTAATAATCAACTGCTTGATTTGGAACGCCGCCGAATCAATATTGAAAACAACACCGTTCACAATGCTACCCTCCGAAGGGATAGAAGTGGCCCATAGAATATCCAACTTACCTTCTTTGTTCTTGTGCCCGATCACGCCACGGATATTGCGGCTTCCCAAATCCACCGCAACCACCACATCTGAATACTTAATCTCGTCCATATTGCTCCTCCTATTTTTTTGTACAAACCACTTGCCCGTCATACTTCAAAGTGATTTGCTTGTATTTATTCCAACCTATTTTATTAAAACCATCCACATACAAAGCATAAAGCTTATCCAACTTTTCCTTATAGTTCTCCAACGTTCCCATAAGGATCACCTGGTCACCCACACGAGGCACCAGCGTCACCTCACCGTTCTTCGCCACATCGATCTGCTCGATTTGAGCGTTCCAAAACGCATGGTCGCGTAGGAACAAGGCGAACTCTCCCAACTCACCCAAAGACATCTCCTTGGTGACATAACCCGTGGCGATAGGCACATAAGCGGTGAAAACGGAAGAAAGCGGCATGATCTTACGCTCGCTATCGACATAGAAATCACCATACATACCCTTCACGCGCAGGATCGGCTCCCGCTGCGTCACCGTCACCCGCAGCTCCCCATTAGGCGTTTTGAAGCACTCGGCGGTCTTGATACGGGACTTACCCCTCAGGTAATTCTCCATATAATCCGTATCGATATGGTCCAAGCGCTTGCCGTCAGGGCAGACCGACTTGTCCTTCAACAACTCCTTCACATCGTCCCGGGTCACGAAATTCAACTGGTCGGCATCACTGATGGTCACACGGATCCTTGGGCAAATCGTCTCGTCCGACTTGTAGGCGAACATCTTCACGGCGAACGACAAATAGCCGATCACCAAGACAACCAACGATATTTTCACCCAACGTTTATGTAACATCACCCAACTATTAATTCTTAATTCTTAACTTTTAATTCCCTCATCGCCTTCTCCACCTCCGGGATCAGCAAATCAAGGTCACCCGCCCCCACCATCAGCAGCACGTCGAAATCCTTGTGCGACAAGCAATCGACCAATCCCTGCTTAGAAGAGAGACATTTATCCTTGATGGTCACCTTGTCCAGCAACATCTGGGAGTTGACTCCCTCGATCGGTTTTTCCCTAGCCGGATAGATGTCCAGCAGCACCAGCTCATCCAGCAAGGAGAGGCTGCGGGCGAAGTCATCCGCCAAGTCACGCGTACGTGTGTACAAGTGAGGCTGGAAGACGCCGCAGATGCGCTTGCCAGGGTACAAGGCACGGACCGACTCGATGCTCGATTTCAGCTCCTGCGGATGGTGCGCGTAATCGTCCAAGAAGGCGAAATCCTTCGTCTTGATGTGGAAGTCGAAACGACGCTTCACGCCCGCGAAGCTCTTCATCGCCGCACGGATCTCCTGCTCGGTCACACCGTTCAGGTAGGCCATCGCCATGGCGGCCACACCGTTCTCTATGTTGACATAGACCGGCACACCCAATTGGATGTCACGGATGACACACTCCGGCGTCACGAAGTCGAAAATGATCTCACCACCACCGATACGGATGTTCGCCGCATGGAAATCACCCTCCTCGACGGAATAGGAATATAGTCTGACGTCCTTGTTCAACTTAGGCTCGATAGGCAAATCCTTCTTCATCAGCAAGACGCCGCCCGGGAGGATCAGGGAAACGAAGTCCTCGAAACCCTTCCTGTAGTTCTCGACCGTCCCATAGATGTCCAGATGGTCAGCATCCACAGCCGTCACGACAGCCATGTAAGGGGAGAGGGTGAGGAACGAGTGATCGAACTCATCCGCCTCCACCACCACCAAATCACTCTTATCCGAGAGGAGCAGGTTGCGGGAGAAGTTCTTCGATATACCGCCCAAGAAGGCGTTGCACTCCACGTGAGAGTTATGCAAGAGATGCGAGATCATCGTGGAAGTTGTGGTCTTGCCATGGGTACCCGAGACGCAGATGGCACGTTGCATGCGCGTCACCTCGCCTAAGATCTGAGAACGTTTCATGATCTCGAAACCATTGTCACGGAACCAAGAGAATTCGGACATGGAGGAAGGGACCGCAGGCGTATAGACGACCAACGTCTTCTCCACGTCACGGAAAGACGCGGGGATCAAATCGACACTATCCTCATAGTGGACAGGAATACCCTCCTGCTCCAGTTCACCAGTCAGAGTGGAACGAGTACGGTCATAGCCAGCCACTTCAAAGCCTTTCGCCTTGAAATACCTCGCCAAGGCGCTCATGCCGATGCCTCCGATACCCAGGAAATAAACACTCTTCTTTTTCATTTCTCTATCAATTTTAATATCTCGTCCGCGATACGATCCGCAGAATCCAGCTGCGCCATCTTCTTCGCGTTCTCACCCAATTCATTCAATAACGGCTCGTCCGCAATCATACGGATCGCCTCGTCCAACAAGACACTGTTCGCATCCTTGTCCGCCACCATGACCGCCGCGTTCCTCGTGGCGAGCGCCTGGGCGTTCTTGGTCTGGTGATCCTCCGCCACATTCGGGGAAGGCACCAAGATGGAAGGCTTGCCCAAGAGGCAAAGCTCCGAGATGGAACTTGCGCCCGCGCGGGAGACCACCAGGTCCGCGATGGAGTAAGCGTAATCCATCCTTTTCACGAAGTCCGTCACCACAATATCATCCGTCTTGAAAGGTTCATAAGCCTTCAGGGCACCCTCGTAATAAAGCTTGCCCGTCTGCCAGAGCACTTGGATGCCCGCCTCCTTCAGCTTCGAGAGGCCAGCGATGACGCTCTGGTTGATCGTCCGGGCACCAAGGCTACCGCCTATGATCAGCAGGGTCTTCTTCGCCGGGCTGAAGTGGAAGAAGTCATACGCCTCCTGCGACTTAGGAGCCACCTCCAGGAAATCCTGGCGTACCGGATTGCCCGTGAGGATGATCTTATCCTGCGGGAAGAAACGCTCCATGCCCTCATAGGCCACACAGATCTTCGCCGCCTTCTTCGCCAGCAGTTTGTTCGTCACGCCAGCGTAGGAGTTCTGCTCCTGCAAGACGGTAGGGACACCCGACCGATGCGCCATGAAGAGCGTAGGACCACTGGCATAGCCGCCCACGCCCACAGCGATATCCGGTGCGAAATCACGCACCACCTTCTTAGCCATCCACAAGCTCTTGAACAAGCGGAAGAGCACCTTGAAATTCTTCAAAAGGCTACCGCGATTGAACCCACTCACGGGCAGTCCCACAATCTCGTAGCCTGCATTAGGGACCTTCTCCATTTCCATGCGTCCCTCCGCCCCGACAAATAAGAACTTAGCGTCGGGGCGTTTCTTCTTAAGTGCGTTGGCGATGGAAATGGCCGGGAAGATATGTCCTCCCGTACCACCGCCGCTTATAATAAATTTTTGATTTGCCATAACCCAATATCTTTTATTAGACACTTAATTCCGCAACTACGCCCGGGTCCGCAGCCTTCGGTTCCTTCTCTTCGGACTGAGCCTTCTTGGAGGAAGAGGGCTTGCTCTCCGCACCCTTCACCTGTTTCTCCTCCGACACCGTACGGCTCAGTGCCAATATGATGCCGAAATAGCAACTGGTGGTCAGGATGGAGGTACCACCACGGCTAATGATCGGAAGCGGCTGACCCGTCACCGGGATCAGACCCAAAACGACGGACATATGGATGAACGCCTGCAAAACGATCATCGCCGACAGGCCAATCACGGCGAACGAATTGCTGTAGCTCTCGCTCTTGTTCATGATCACGCACGCCCGATAGAAGAGCGCCAAATAGAGTATGACGAGCAGTATGCTCAGCACCCCGCACTCTTCGACGATGACGGCGAAGATGAAGTCAGAGAAACTCTGGGGGATGAAGTCACGCTCGATACTATTACCGATCCCCCTACCGAACCACTTGCCATTGGCGATGGCGATGTGGGAGTGACCCGTCTGCACCTTGTCGTCGCTGGTCACGTCGAACTTAGCGTTCATGCGCTCCTCAGGCGACAAATCGGCTCCCGAGTGTCGTTTGAAACGGTTAATCCACGTGCCCACACGGTGCGTCACGAAGGAAACGCACGTACGTTCGGAGGTCTGCTCGACCCCCTCCACCTTCAGACCGGACTTTTCCGGAGCGATCCAACTCTCCGCAAAGGTGAGGAGCACCACAACCAGGCCGACCCCCACAATGGAGCCTATGACCGGCAACATCTTCTTCAAGGAGATACCCCCAATGAAGAAAAGCAAAGCGGAGACCGTCACCAAGAGGATGAAGGTGGAAAGGTTCTCCACCATGATCAAAATCGCAGGTGGTATCAAAACCAGCAAATAGAACTTCAGTCCGTCATCCACACTCTTCTTGCGATGGAAATAGCCCAACAGCGAGGAAAGCAACAACACCACCGAAATCTTCGCGAACTCGGAAGGCTGGAGGTTGACGCCCAAGCCCGGCACATGGATCCAACGGGAGGCTCCGTTCGCGGATGTACCGAAGGCCAATGCGCCCACCAGCATGAGGATGCTCACCAGATAGCCCACAGCCCCGCCCCAGAAGAAGATCTTCTTCGGCTGCACCAGATGGATCACATAGGCAAGGGCGAATCCACCACCCAAAAAGATCATATGCGACAAAATAGGCTTAAAGGCAGTGCCATGGAAACGGCGGTCATAGACCAACATGCTCGAAGCGCTGAACATCTCCAACGTGGAGACGACAATCAGCACCACGAACACGACCCATATGATCGCGTCACCTTTGAAATGTTTCACCAAAAATTCCTTCATGCCAACCTATTTAGCCGAGTTATTATTTTATCCTACAATCATAAATTCTTCACGCACTCCTTGAACTGTTCGCCACGGTCCTCGTAGCAAGTGAACAAGTCGAAACTTGCGCAGCAAGGAGAGAGCAGCACCGTATCGCCAGGCTTAGCGTAGGCGAAGCACTTATCCACAGCCTCCTTCATCGAGCGGGCATCGGTCGTCTGAGCCACCTTTCCATCGAAGAAATCGTGCAATTTCTTGTTATCCACGCCCAAGTAGACAATCGCGCGCACCTTCTCCTTCACGAGGTTCTCAATCTCCGAATAATCATTACCCTTGTCCGTTCCACCGAGGATCAGCACCACCGGCGTATCCATGCTCTGCAAAGCATACCAGCAGGAGTTCACGTTCGTAGCCTTGGAATCGTTAATGAAGCGCACGCCCCTCACGGAAGCGACCGGCTCCAACCTGTGCTCCACGCTACGGAAAGACTTCAACGCCTCACGGAGCGTCTCGTCACTGATATCCGAGAGGATAGCCGTGATACCAGCCGCCATGGAGTTGTACATGTTATGTTGCCCGCGCAGGGAGAGGTCGGACACAGCCATCTCGAAGGAACGCTTCGGCGTATGGATCTTCAAGAGCTCATCCTCGATGTAAGCAGCCAAGCCAGCCGCCTTGTTCAGGGAGAACGGACAGGCCGTCGCCCCAATCGCGCGCACCTCCAACTCTTTCTTGATGACCGGGTCATCGTTCCAATAGATGAAGTAGTCGGACGGCTTCATGTTCTGCACGATCCTGAACTTCGAGTTGATATAGTTCTGGAACTTATATTCGTAGCGATCCAAGTGGTCCGGCGTGATGTTCAACAGGATGGCCACATCCGCCTTGAACTCATACATGCCGTCCAGCTGGAAGCTGCTCAACTCAATCACATAGTAATCATGTTTCTCCAGCGCCACCTGACGCGCCAAGCTGAAGCCGACGTTACCCGCCAAGCCCACGTTCAAGCCAGCGTTCTTCAGGATATGGTGGATCAACATCGTTGTAGTGGTCTTTCCGTTGCTACCCGTGATGCAAATCATCTTAGCGTTCGAATAGCGGGAAGCGAACTCAATCTCGGAGATGATAGGCGTGTTCTGCGCCCTCAACGCCTTGATGATCGGAGCCTTCTCGGGAATGCCGGGGCTCTTGACGATCTCATCCGCCGCCAACACGCGCGCCTCGGTATGGTTCCCCTCCTCCCACTCGATGCCGAAGGAAGAGAGTTCCTCTTTGTAATTAGGCTTGATCCCCGACTTATCGGAGACGAACACCTCAAAACCTTTTTGTTTCGCGAGGATAGCGGCTCCTACGCCACTCTCGCCTGCTCCCAACACTACAATTTTTTTCATAATGTATTATAAATACTTAATTACCTCATTTTCAATGTGACAATGGTAAACATCGCCAGCAACAACGCCACGATCCAGAAACGAGCCACAATCTTAGGCTCAGGGATATTCATCTTCTGGTAATGGTGGTGCAACGGCGCCATCTTGAATATTCTCCTACCCTCTCCGTACTTCTTCCTTGTATACTTGAAATAAGAAGTTTGGATGATGACGGAGAGGCTCTCCATGAAGAAGATACCGCACAATACCGGCAAGAGCAACTCCTTGCGGATGATGATGGAGCTCACAGCGATGACACCACCGATCATCAGACTACCCGTGTCGCCCATGAAGACCTGCGCCGGGTAAGCGTTGTACCAAAGGAAACCGATCAACGCACCCACGAAGGCGCAAAGGAAGATTACCAACTCCTCCGAATAAGGGATATACATGATGTTCAGATAGCTGGCGAACTCGGCGTGGCAGGAGAGATAAGCCAGGATACCCAATGCGGACCCCACGATGGCCGAGACGCCCGTCGAGAGTCCGTCCAGACCATCCGTCAGATTCGCGCCGTTCGAGACCGCCGTCACGATGAAGATCACCACGAGGACGAAGAAGATCCAGCCCAATGTCTGCGCATAATCGCCCGCCCAGCCGAATATATCCGCATAGTCGAAGTTAGGGTTCTTGACGAACGGTATGGTTGTCTTGGTCGATTTCTCCGGCACCTTGGCATATTCGACCACCTCCGTGGCAGCGGACACCGACGTGGTATTCTCATAGATGACCACATTATCGTTCATGTACAACGTCAGTCCCACAATCAGACCGAGACCGACCTGCCCCAAGATCTTGAATCTACCGTGCAAGCCCTCCTTATCCTTCTTGAAGACCTTGATGTAATCGTCGAGGAACCCCATGGCACCGAGCCATAAGGTCGTCACGATCATCAATAAGATATAGACATTGTCCAACTTGCCGAAAAGAAGCACAGGCAACAGGATGGAGATGATAATGATGATACCACCCATCGTAGGCGTTCCTTTTTTAGCCATTTGTCCCGCAAGGTCCAAATCACGGATTGTCTCACCAATCTGTTTCTTCTGCAAGAAACGGATGATCCTTTTGCCAATAAACGTAGCGATCAGCAACGCGAAGATGAACGCAAAGGCGGAACGGAAAGAGACGTACTTGAACATTCCCGCACCCGGCACGCTCATTTGTGACAAATAGTTGAACAAATAATAAAACATAATCGTATACTGTAAAAATTAATACCCAATTAACCCATCACCTCACGGACCACCTCATGGTCGTCGAAATGATGCTTCACGCCCTTGATATCCTGGTAATTCTCATGGCCCTTACCCGCAACCAGGATGACGTCGCCCGACTGCGCCAAAGCGCAAGCCGTCTTGATGGCCTGATAACGGTCTTCGATCGCGATCACCTTCTTTTTAGCGACAGGGTCCAAGCCCGCCAACATATCGTTGATGATATCCTGAGGCTCCTCGTTCCTCGGATTGTCCGAAGTGATGATCACCTGCTCGCTTCCTCTCACAGCCTCCTGCGCCATGATCGGACGTTTACCCTTGTCACGGTTTCCACCGCAACCGACCACCGTGATCAGTTTGCCCTCGCCGCAACGCACATCGTTAATCGTATTGATGACATTGGTAAGCGCGTCAGGCGTATGCGCATAATCGACGATGATCTTATAGCCCGAAGGAGCCGATATGCATTCGAAACGGCCGGAGACAGGGTGCATGGCGCTCAAGTGCACCAAGGCATCCTCCTCAGAGATGCCCAAGGCAACCGCCGCCCCGAAGACAGCCGTCAAGTTAGAAGCGTTGAACTTGCCGACGAAGGAGACGAAGAGATCCTTGCCATTCATATTCAGGGACATACCCTCGAAGGAATCCTCCACGATCTTTGTCTTGAAGTCCGCTATCGTCCGCACGGAATAGGTGAGCTTCCTCGCCCTCGTGTTCTGGAGCATCACCGGACCGTTCTTGTCGTCCAGGTTCGTCAAAGCGAAAGCCTCGTCCGACAAATCATCGAAGAAACGTTTCTTCGCCTTGAGGTAATTCTCCATCGTGAGGTGGTAGTCCAGATGGTCGCGCGTCAGGTTCGTGAAGATACCGCCGTCGAAGTCCAAGCCAGCGATTCTACGCTGGTCCACGGAATGTGAACTCACCTCCATGAAAGCATATTCACAGCCAGCCGCCACCATGCGGGCCAGCAGACCGTTCAGTTCCAATTGGTCAGGGGTCGTGTGCGTGGCAGGCACCGCCTCATCGTCCACATAGTTGCAGACCGTGGAGAGCAAACCCGCCTTATGACCCGCCCTGCGGAAGAGATGATAGAGCAGCGTGGCGATGGTCGTCTTACCGTTCGTACCCGTGACGCCCACCAGCTTCAGCGAAGCGGAAGGATAGTCGAACCAAGCCGAAGCCATGCGTCCCAGCGCCTCGTTGGAATCCGCCACACGGACGTAGACGACACCCGGGGCAAAGGACTCCGGCATCTTCTCGCAAACGATCGCCACAGCCCCCTTCTCGATGGCCGAGCCGATAAACGTATGTCCATCCACCTGCGTACCGCAAGTAGCCACGAACAAAGAACCCTTCTCCACCTTACGGGAATCGAACTGGAGGGAAGAGACCTCGATGTCCGCATTCCCAACTGTCTCCAGCACGTCAACCGTAGCCAATATGTCGACTAATCCATTCATACGCTATTCTATTTATCTCAAAATCAATTTTATACTTTCTCCTTTATTGATGAAGCGTCCCTCCTCCAGGGATTGGCTCTTCACCACGCCCGTGCCTTCGGCATAGACCTTCAAGCCTCTGTTCTCCAGCAAGAAGATAGCATCCTTCAGGCCCATGTCGGTCACATCCGGCACGCGGTCCTTCGCATAGCCCGCTATCACCTTATTCTCCCGGACACCATTCTCCGTCACATGAGTACGGACCCACTCGCCAGCGACCTTGCTCTTGTGGTAATTTACGTCCAGCTCCTCCATCACCATCTCCAACGACTTACGGTCGCCCGCCTTCGTGACAGGAGCAAGCAGTCTCGTCGTATCCCCTTTCATCGTAGGGGCAGTCTGCATCAGCGGACTTTGCGCATAGATATGCTCCGCAATGTCCTTGAAGGTGGCGCCAGAGAGGCTACCCGCACCCGTCGCGCCCTTATGCGGATACCAAGCCACCACAATCATGCTGTACTTGGGAGCATCCGCGGGGAAGAACCCGCAGAAGGTCAGCTGCTGACGCTTGACCGATGAGTGATAGACCTGGTTGGCCGTACCCGTTTTCCCTGCAATCTTGAAGTACTTGGACTTCGCCGCGGTGGCTGTACCATGCTCCACCACGTCCACCATCATCTGCTTCACCTTGCCGAGGTTACCCTCGCTGCATATCTTAGACTTCAGCACCTCCGAACCGTAGGACTTCACCACCCTACCATTCAGCGACTCCGCCTTGAGGAGGTGAGGACGCATCATCTTTCCCCCGTTCGCCAGAGCGTTGTAGAAGGTCAGGATCTGGATCGGCGGCATATCCGTCTCGTATCCATGGGCAATCCACGGCAAGGAAGTCTTGTACCATCCGTTAGGGCCCTTGTCCGAAGGGTGCTTGATGTGCGGAGGCTTAGCGCCTGGTATTTCCAAGCCAAGCGGCATGGAGAGACCCAAATCGTACAATGCCTCGATGTACTCCTCCGGGTTGTTCCTGAAAGCATTGTCTATCACCTTCGCCACCGCGATGTTCGACGACTGCTGAATCGCCTTGTTGAACGAAATCGTCCCGTTCGCGTGGGAGTCGTGCATCGTCCTGCCGTAGAAAGGCCACGAGCCATTGCCCGTCTCAATGATGGTGGACGTATCCACCTTGCCCTTCTCCAAAGCGATAACCGCGCTCGCGATCTTGAACGTGGAGCCCGGTTCACACTTGAAATGACCGTTCGTGACGTAGTTCTCACCCTCCACATAAGAGCCGTCCGACCGTCTCTTCAGGTTCGACATCGCCTTGATTTCGCCCGTAGCCACCTCCATGACAGCCGCGCAACCGAACTCAGCTTCCGACATCGCCAGCCTATGGCGGAGGTCACTATCCACAATGTCCTGGATGTTCACGTCGATGGTCGTCACGATGTCCAACCCATTCTGCGCATCCACATCGTTGATCTCACGGTAAGCGCCCGCCACCTTCACACGGGAGGCCAAGCCCGGACGCCCCTTCAACAACGAATCGCAGTACTTTTCGATACCGCTCTTGCCACCCTTGTCCAACTCGGCGTAGAGACCGCCGATTGTTCGGGAAGCCATATCGCCATACGGCAATTTACGGTTCACACGCTTGTTGAAACCGTAACATTTCACCTTATTCAATAAAGGGAAGGTCTTCACCCGCTTCATCTCCACGTAGGAGAGGTTACGCTTCCCCACGCAATACCAACGGCTACCCTTCTTGAAGCCCGTCATCAGGTGCTGTTTCATCTGCGCCGGCGACTTATCCGTGTAGATGGTGGAGAGATAGTAGGAAAGGCTATCCACATGCGCCAGGAACGAGTCGCGATGCAAGGCATCCGCCTGAAAATCCATGTGCAGGACATAGACAGGGATGGAGCTCGCCATCAGTTGACCGTCGCACGCCAAGATATTTCCACGCACCGGCAGCACCATCAGGCTATCCGCCGCGATCTTCCTCGAGCGCTTCTTCCACTCGTCACCGTCCCTCACCATTGTGTTATAAAGGCTCACGCAGAAAGGCACCAAGAAAGAAACCATCAAGCCAAAAACAACGATGGTCCTCATCTTAATTTTTTTCTTCATGTCCTTTGTAATCGCCATACTCGAAGTTATTTAGAGATTCTAAAAGGCGGTTCAACGGAAGGGAGGAGGGTCGAATCACGCTCCGCCACCATGCGTTTGATCTGAGACTGTTTCCCCATTCCCTGCAATTCAGCGGAACGGGACAAATACTCCAAACGGACATCCTCCAACTGTTTCTGAAGCAGGTCAATCTGTTTCACCTGGTTCTCGCAACTGAAGCGTAGGCCGATGTGGCAGAAGAGGAAAACGACACACATGACAATCACGAACGCCTGACGCCTGATGAAATCCTTCTTGAAGATCCTACCCGTCATGACATCCGCGAAGGAGTCACCCGCCATGGAGGCGAAGCCCTTCAGATTGTCCAACTGCCGTTTGAATATCATAACACAACAACTAAATACTAGCCTAATAACTCCGCGACGCGCAGTTTCGCGCTGCGGGACCTCGGGTTTGCCTCAATCTCCGCCTCGTCCGGCACGATCGGTTTGTTGTTCACCAGCCGGAAAGGATAGAGCCTATTACCGAAGAAATCCTGTTCCACATTACCTTCCATATTGCCCGCCCGCATGAAGTTCTTCACAAGGCGGTCCTCCAGGGAGTGGTAGGTCAGCACCACCAGTCTGCCACCCGGTTTGAGCGACGAGACCGTCTGCGACAGGAAGCGTTTCAGAGCATCCATCTCACCATTCACCTCGATGCGGATCGCTTGGAAGAGTTTCGCCATATCCTTTTTCTGGCGGTCCCTACCCACGAACGGGTCAGCCACCTCCAGCAGGTCAGCCACCTTCTCGAACCGTTTTGCCGCCCTCGCCCGCACGATGGCCGCGGCCAAACGCTTAGCGGAAGAGAGTTCACCATAAAGGCGGAATATATCAGTCAGTTGCTCCTCCTCGTAGTTGTTCAGCACATCAGCCGCGGAGAGGCGAGCCTGTTGATTCATACGCATATCCAAGTCACCGTCGAAGCGGAAGGAGAAACCGCGCGAAGCATCGTCGAAATGGTGGAAGGAGACACCCAGGTCCGCCAGGATACCATCCACCTTCTCCGCCCCGTAGAACTTAAGGAAGTTCGAGAGGTGCTTGAAATTACCCCTCACGAAAGTGAAGCGGGGATCATCGAAAGCGTTTCGGGCAGCGTCCAGGTCCTGATCAAAAGAAAGGAGGCGGCCTTTCGGAGAGAGCCGGTTAAGAATCTCTCGGGAATGTCCGCCACCGCCGAAGGTCACATCCACGTAAGTCCCGTCGGGACGGATGGATAGCCCCTCCATGCAGGGGAGCAACAACGCCGGTGTGTGATAAACGATTTCCTTTTCCATCAGATTGACACGTTACCCATTTTAGACTGCAAAGCATCGGAGAAGTCGGCGTCGCCATAAAGGTCGGCCTCGAAGTTCGCCCTATTCCAGATCTCGAAGTAGTTGCCCACGCCGACGAAAAGCACGTCGGTCGATGCTTGGATAGCATCGATATGCTTCTTCTGCAGGAGGATACGTCCGCTAGCGTCCAGCTCGACCATCTCCACGCCGGCGGTGAACTGGCGGTAGAGGCGGAGGTCATCCTTGTTCCACATGTTGATGTGGGAGACGAACTCCTCGTTGAGCTTGTTCCACTCGGAGGAAGGATAAAGCTTCACGCACTTCGTCACCGTATCCAGCCGCAGGAACAAAGCGCCATCCCCCTCTTTTTCAAGGGCACGACGGTAGGCCGCCGGGACGAACACGCGTCCTTTAACGTCCAATTTCGCTTCTATGTTGCCTAAAAATTGCTGCATACGACAATCCAATGATTCACAATTACAAAGATAAAACATTTTCCTTTCCCCCACAATGCCCCACTTCACTTTTTTTACACTCTCTTTCCACTATTTTTCAACAATTTACAAACAACACTGAAACCCCACAAAAAAGGGCGTTTTACGGAGGAAATCATTATATTTGCACCACAAATTCAACAAATTAGATATCATGGAGACTAAAAATTCATCAAAGGATAAGATAAATATTGACGAGATATTAGATAAAAAAATACCAAAAATCAAAAAAAGAATTCCGAGATTTCTCATCAACTGGCTCAAAAAGACCATCCACGAGGATGAAATCAACTATATCTTCAGGACTTACGGACATTTATGGGGACATGATTTCGCGGAGACGGTGCTGCGCGACCATTTCCACATCCGGTTCAACATCGTCGGCGAGAAGAACATCCCGCAGGACTCGAAGGTGATCTTCGCCTCCAACCACCCCTTGGGCGGAGCGGACGGCATCGCGCTGATCCAGGTGCTCACCAACCACTACAAAAAGTTGCAAGTACCTGTGAACGACTTCCTTATGTACGTCGACAGCCTAAAAGAGTTCTTCATTCCGATCAGCAAAATAGGTGGCCAGGCCAGGAATACGGGCGAGCTCATCAACGAAGCGTGCGCATCGGACGCCGCCATCCTCTTCTTTCCTGCGGGACAATGTTCAAGAAGGCAGAAAGACGGGAAAATAAAAGATAACGAATGGAAAAAAACTTTCATAAAAAAGGCTGTACAATATCACCGAAATATTATACCTTTGTATTTCGAGGGTGAAAACTCAAAGTTCTTTTACAACTTAGCCTACTACCGCTCCAAGCTGGGGATTAAAGCCAACATCGAGATGTTGTTCCTCTCCGACGAGCTTTTCAAACAGAAAGAGAAAACTTTCACCGTTAAGATAGGAGAACCCATCCCCTACGAGACATTCACGAAGGAGAAAACAGAGTCCGAATGGGCGGAATGGGTAAAGCAGAAGGCATACAGTTTATAAGGACGGGAGTTCCCCAAACGACAAAAAAACACATTAAATGGAAGACATCATCGAGCCGATAAACCCCGACTTGCTAGTCGAGGAGCTGACAAAAGACAAACTGTTGCGCAAGACAAACAAATGCAACAACGAGATATATGTGGTCACACATCATGACTCCCCTAACGTCATGAGAGAAATCGGCCGCTTACGAGAGATCTCCTTCCGTACCGCAGGCGGTGGCGTGGGATTATCCTGCGACATCGATGAATACGACACCATGGAACGTCCTTACCACCAGCTCATCGTGTGGAATCCGGAGGAGAAGGAAATCATCGGCGGATACCGCTACCTGCATGGCTCCGAGGCTTCGTTCTTCGAGGACGGCAGCCCTAAGCTCACCTCTTCCCACCTCTTCGCCTACTCGGAGAAGTTCATCAAGGAGTTCCTTCCCTACACCATAGAGCTCGGTCGCTCATTCGTACGCCCGGAATACCAATCGTCACGCATGGGTGCGAAAAGCCTCTATGCGCTGGATAACCTTTGGGACGGATTGGGCGCACTGATGGTCTCCATCCCTCAATCCAAGTATTTCTTCGGGAAAGCGACCATCTACCCTTCCTTCAAGGAGGACGCGAGGTCGTTCATCATGTACTTCATGCATAAGTACTTCCCGGACAACGACAAACTGGTTTTCCCTAAGATTCCTGTGAAATTCGACGACAACCTCAAGGAGATGGAGAAAATATTCTGCGGAGGAAACTACAAGGAGGACTATAGCATACTAAAGAAACAGATCAAACTATTAGGCCACAATATTCCACCGCTCATCAACGCCTACATGGCGCTCTCCCCGACCATGCGCACCTTCGGTTCCTGCATCAACGACGAGTTCAACGATGTGCTGGAGACGGGTCTCATGATCACCATCGAGGAGATCTTCGAGGAGAAACGCGTCCGCCACGTGCAGACCTACCTGGAGGAGAAGCTCAGCGAGGACAACATGGGGGTCGGATACGGAAAGATTTGCTAAAGGTGATGGTCTAAGCGAATCATCCGCCATAGGCTCACACCTCTGATAAACAACAAAAGGCGCTTGCGGTTTTTCACAAGCGCTTTTTTATGCCGACATGCGACCGCCGCTCCCTCTTCAAACCATGGTTGAGCCGAGCAACCCTAGGCGTGAACAGGCAGGGGAATCATCAGAAAACAAAGACGCAGACCTGCGCACATGACAAGTCTGCGTCTATTTTTCCCGCACTAGCGGTTGATTACTTCACAAAAAGCGTGTAAATGCCACCATTAAGAGAAACGACACATACGCCCAGAGGCACAGCGATCCTCGTCTCGCCCTCTTCCGCGACACCCTGCGCAATAGTACGGCCCAGCGCATCGCAAACACGATAGTAGCCCCGCACATCCGTTCTGATGGAAACCTCACCATCGCCCGCACATACATACGCCGCACCGGCCTCATCCGACGGAACACCTGTGATCAACTCAAACGAGCCAACCACCACGATATCCTCCGCAGGCATCACCATTGATTCAGGATACCCGCTCCATCCACTGAAAACACGGTCGTCCTCACTTGGTTCCGGTCTCAAAGTGATGGAATCTCCATACGCAAAAGTATCCACCCCATAGATTTCCTCATTCACAGAATAGGTGATCGTATAATGGTTAACTTCAAACAGAGCCGTCAACGTGACGTTTTCCGCGGGCATCGTCTCCGGAAGCGTATCCCATCCGACGAAGGTATAGCCTACTTTCTTAGGTGTCGCAGGCTCAATAGCGCTACCGTAAGCCACAGTGTCCACCTGATAAACCTCGCCATCAATCATATAGCTAATCGTGAAGCTGTAATTAGGAGACATCGTCAGATAGCCAGGATTGGACTCGCCCCCATCGACATGGGCATATGCGGCACCCACATGATTCTCGTCGTACTTCGTGCCTTTCCCTCCGACGAGGCTTACACAGCCATCGAACATGAACCTATCATATATAGGCGAAACAGGAACATTCACTACCCAATCAGGACCAACCTGAATCGTCTTCAGATTCTGGAGGCCAGAGAACATCCAAGCCATATCGGTCAGGTTTCTTGTATCGAAACTGCTGAGATCCAAAATCGTCAACTCACTGCCTTTCTCTTCAACATCAAACATGTGTGACATGTCCGTCACATTCTCGGTGTTCCAACCAGACAGATTTACCGATTTTAGATTCGGGCAATCCGCAAACATCTCTGCCATGTTCGTCACGTTTTTTGTATCGAACCCGCTGAGGTCGATCGACTTAAGTCCGGTTCCCATAAACATCAAAGCCATATTTGTCACGGACGATGTGTTAAAGGAACTTAGATCCAATTCCTCCAAAGAAGGGCAATCTCTAAACATGCTATACGCAGACACCAGTTGCTCTGTGTTGAAATGGCTCAAATCAACGCTTTTCAGATTCTCACACCTAAAAAACATTTCCCACATGGACGTGACAGAATCCGTCACAAGGTATTCCATTCCCTCAATGGCTTCAACATGAACAAATCTGCTGAAGAACATAGCAAGGGACTTTGGTCGATATGCGCTGAACGACGAATCGATCTTAATCTTCGTGATCTCAGTTCTATCCTCTTGCTTTAAATCTTCATCGTTCATTTTCCAATGTCCTCCTTTCGCATATACATATACATTTTCCGGAGCATAGCCATAATACATCGTGAAGGAGGAATCCTGATCACTGAGGATACCATACGGTTTAGGCGTATCAAGGGTCAAGTAGCCTGGATTGTCCTCCCCGCCATCGACACGGGCATATTCGATAGTCACATTAGAACTTGAGCATTTGGTACCAGCGCCACCAACCAGCGAGCTACAACCATAGAACATGGAAGAAGAGGGTGCCAAAGAATGTTTTATTGAATCTGGAACCCAACTTGTTCCGACATAAATCGTGTGCAAGTTATAGCATATATCAAACATTCCAGACAAATCCATTTCGTCCTGCGTTCCCAGTCCCTGAAGGCCAACTGTCTCTAGGCTTGTACAACCATAGAACATCTCATACAGGTACTTTACAGACGGCAGGTTAAGGCTACTCAAGTCGACCGATTTCAACAATTCACACTGGAAAAACATCAATCCCAAATCAACGACCGAATCCGTCACCAAGTTTTCCAGACCCTCAACTGACTCAAGACGCTTAAAATCGGCGAAAAGAGAGTTCAATGTCTTCGGGCGGTACTCCCTCACGGATGAATCAATCACCACTTTCCGCAAATTCGCCGTTTTTAGGATCTCGCTTCCATCAGCAGGTATAGCCCATTCATAATAACACTGATGGTTGTAATGGCTAGCTCTAGCGATAGGGGTAACACGTCTGTAATCAGTTTTCTTAGCGAAACCATAATAAAGCGTCAACGTACTTTGATCATCTAGCACCGCATACAGTTCCTTGTAAGGTTCCAATTCCTTGTGGGAAGAAAAAAGGCCCGGGTTGTCAAAACCGCCATCAACCTTCGCAACCTCACAATCGGGATACAAACGACGTACCGCACTACGGGTGCCGGCACTACCGACAAGCGCATCGCATAATATTTTAGCGGATTGGTCCGTCAATGCGGACGTAGTCCAGTTGTCTCCCACATAGACCGTTTTCAGATTAGAGCAGCTACCGAACATATTGTCCATGTCGGTAACCTTTCTCGTGTCGAAATTACTAAGATCCAGCTCTTCAACAAGAGACACCCCTCTGAACATCGAATTCATGCTCGTCACATTCCGCGTATCGAGTTCCTCCAGACTGAATTGAATCCGGTAATCCGAATCGTCGAAACTGTATTGACAATCTATACCACAATAAGCGAACATGGAATCCATTTTTGTCACATTCCACGTGTTCAACTTATTATCTCCAATCAGACGTAAACCATCAAGATTATAGCATCGGCAAAACATACCGCTCATATCCTTCACAGAATCCGTATTAAGGTATTGAAGACCATGCACATACCTGGCATTAAGCAACCCGCTGAACATATTAGCCGTCGTTTTCAGGGGAAGTCTTTTGAATGACGAGTCAATGTAAATATATGCGCAATAGATGGACAAGCTATCCTTGTCATTCGCCCACCATGTCTTACCGTCACAATTGATCTCGAATACATTTTCCCCGGACGGCTCGCCATATTTAATATAAAGCGTGTCATACCCCACATGTATGTTTGCGGAATAATCATCGTAATGGAGGTTTCTACCATTTGGTATTATTTCCGCATACGGCACATCCTCCGCCATCATAGTTACACAACTCAGGAGCATCAGCAATACTCCCCAAATTCGTAAATGTTTTTTCATATTGCTTTCTTTTAATGTTTAGGTTCCTAAAAAATACATCTCCCAAATATGTAAGAACCATATTTGCATACCATGGGATTCAATTCATTGAAATATATTCTATATACACACCAACAAACATAAATTTAATAAATAATGCAGACACTAGCACAAGGGAGATATGAAAATCCTCGTCGCATCGTATTTTTTGACAAATACAAGAAAAACAACAAGAACAACATCAAATTTTACGGAATCTATTTCTTCACTTGACTAGAATCATTTCAATCCGTCACCACCAACTCCGCCACCGTCATGGCGCAGCAGCCGATAAGCTCTTTCGGGTCGATCTTGATCTGCAGCCCGCGCACACCCGCACTCACATAGATGAAGTCATAATCAGGGGCAGTGGAATGGATATAGGTAGGATAATTTTTCTTCATGCCTAATGGGGAACATCCGCCACGGATATAGCCGGTCAGACCTAAGATCTCCTTCATCGGCACCAAGGCGCAGCTCTTGTTACCGGAGACCTTCGCGGCCAGCTTCAGATCCACCTCGTCAGCACCCGGCACCACGCACACGAAGATGCCATTACGGTCGCCACGAAGCACCAATGTCTTAAAAACCAATTTGATGGGTTCGTTTAGTTGCGCCGCCACATGGATAGCGCTCAGGTCAGACTCGTCCACCACGTAAGGAACCAATTCGTACTTGATCTTCTTGCTGTCAAGCAGTCTCGCCGCATTCGTTTTCTGTATTTTTTCCGCCATTTTCCTGCTGTTTTGTATAATTACGGAAGACATCCTCCATCGATTTCTCCTGAAGCTTCAACGTCAACAAGGAAGTTTTTTGCTCCACCGCATAACGGAACACCCTTTCCCGCACATCCGCAGCACACTGCAGAAGATAGGTGTTAGCGCCCGACTCCGATACGGAAAGCACATCCGCCATCTTCCGCAGAGCCTCAACGGATTGAGGAGCGGAGAACTCCGCCAAGATGGCAAAGTGGTGGTCATCCTGCACCGACACGACGGCACGCTCCTTATCATCCACCGCAATCCTTCCCTTGTTGATGATGATCACACGGTCGCAGATAGCGGAGACCTCCTGCATGATATGGGTGGAGAGCATCACGGTCTTCTCCCGTCCGACCTCCTTGATCAAGGAACGGACCTCATCTATTTGGTTAGGGTCCAAGCCCGTCGTAGGCTCATCGAGGATCAGCACCTCCGGGTCCGGAATCAGCGCCTGGGCCAATCCCACACGTTGGCGATAACCCTTGGAGAGCATACCGATTTTCTTCTTGTATTCACGGGTCAGGCCTGTGCGTTCGATCATCTCGTCGACACGGGCATTCGCCCCCTTCCCTAGTTTGTAGAGCCCCGCCACGAACTGCAGGTACTCACGCACATACATATCTGGGTAGATAGGGTTATGTTCCGGCAGATAACCGATCTTGCGGTGCGCCTCGAGCGTGTTCTTC
>Ga0310695_10006263_pt1 | contig 19810 bp, 11 predicted proteins | sample RumenRJG_04DNA_FD_203882 | JGI IMG/M metagenome (GOLD analysis project Ga0310695, IMG submission 203882) | Bovine rumen microbial communities from Lethbridge, Alberta, Canada - RJG_04 (v2) (version 2) | ecosystem: Host-associated > Mammals > Digestive system > Stomach > Rumen | place: Canada...
TGCCTGCTTTTTGTTCCCAAGAAGGGAATATTTTGTTCCCAGTGTGGGAACATTTCAGTCCCAACGTGGGAATATTATATGAGCTATGAATAATTCAGGCTAGAGAATTTCAGAAATTGTCTAGAGAAAGCTGTCAGTCTTCTGTCAGTCTTCTGTCAGTCTTGACAGTCTCTAAACTGACTGCAAACGCCCTGTACATCGGGGTTTTGTCAGTCTGTCAGTCTCTAACTGCTAATGACTAACTGCGAATATGCACATCTTGCTGTGGGAATGGGATTTCAATGTTGTTCTCGTTCAGGGTGTCGTAGATGGTGGTGAGCGCCTGGGCAGTGACGGCGCCACGCATCAGCGGCTCTGTCCAAACGAAGAGTTTGAAGTTGACGCTACTGTCGCCCAACTCCGTGACACGGGTAAAGACGTCTTTCGAGGGGTCTGTACCATCCATGTGAAGGTCGTTGATGGCGTCTTCTATCAGTCGCTTCACCTGTGCAATATTTGAGCCATAGGCCACGCCGAATGGAATCATCTGCAGCACGTAGCCGTGGTTGCGCGTCAGGTTCTTGTAGTTCTTCGAGAACAGCTGGGCATTCTGGAAGGTGATGACCTCGCCAGTCAGGGCCTCAATAACGGTTGATGTGTAGTTGATGCTGGACACGCGTCCTGTCGTATCGTCAATCTGTACAAGGTCGCCCACCTTAATGCGTCCAGTCATGAGTGAGATACCATAATAGATGTTCTCGATGATGTCTTTCGAGGCGAAACCGATACCTGTTGACAAACCTCCGGTGATGACCAGTAACCACTCTGTAGAGACGTTGAGGATAGCCATTGATATAAGGAACCATAAGCCCCAAACCACTACTTGCAGCACGTTTTTGCCCATTACCTCACGGCTTGCTGCCGTTTCGGGGTCTTTATCCTCGAAGTGCATGCGCATCAGTTGCAGGATGGTGCGGTTCAGATAGCTGAAGAAGAACCACAGCGTAACCACCATTGCCAGTGTCAGGATGCTCAGCTTCAGGTTCGGCATGTCTACAAAGTAGTATTTGAAATACTTCCAGCAGAGGTCGCTGAGGTTAAAGACGTCGGCAGCCCAATAGACACTAATCATTACTGAGCAGACACCCATGACGGGGAGCAGTACCTCGTAGGCCAGATCGTAGCTCCATGTCTTGGTAATGGGGCGTTCGTCAAAGTGGTGTCGCACGCCATAGAGCTTTAGATACTGGCTGACGCAAGTGATGGTGAGGATGCACGTCAGCTGCATGATCCACCAGATGAGAATCTGTACGGCCAGCAGGGTGTAGCCAGACCATGAGCATCCGACACTGATGATAAAGACAATCAGCGAGATATAGGTATAGAACATGTCGCTGCGGGGCACGTTCTTGTTATGGCGGTGTATCACGCTCCACTGCCACAGCGCACAGATGAGCAGGATGGGTGGGAAGATGATGTTGACTAGTTCGTTAGGTATCAGGATGATACGAATGGCGATAACCAGGAAGCCTACAAAAAGTAGGGGAGTGTAGATGCGGAAAGCACTCTTGATTTGGTTGCCCGTCACACGTAGCAGCAGTGATATAAGTATCACGCCCAACAGCCATGCATACTCTACCAACAGGTTGGCCGCCATGATGAAGAAGTTCTGGTCGGTCAACGCCAGCGTAATACCCAGAATGAGTGCGAAGGTGATGGTCGTCGTAGCCAGCGTAATGCAGGTGCGCTTCTTCATGAACTCCGCTGTGCGAAAGCGCTTGGGCACTACGAAACGGATGGCCAGGAAGTTGAGCAGCGAGGCAATGATGGCATAGAAAATGGTGGAGATGAGCAGACCGAAAATCCAGCGGCTATCCCACTGCGAATGGGCATTGGGACGGTATTTCTTCTCTACCGTTCGCTCCATGGTCCGCCAGTAGCGGTCCCAGCTCTTGATGATGGCGAAATAGCTGTCGCCACCGTTCTTGAAGATGTTGGTCTGTATGTCGTAATAGCGCTTCTGGGCATAGTCGTTCAAGTTGCTAAGGCGCTTCTCCGTCATGTCGTAGTAGCGGATGTAGTCTTGCAGGGTGGTACGGTTCTCCTCTAGTGAGTTGCGGATGTTGGTGGCCAGCGTCATACAGACGTTGCGGTCGGTTTTGCCCTTGTCATCCAGCAGGGTGACGGGCATCGACTTCAGCGAGGTGATGAGCGAGTCGTAGCGCGCTATCTCCGAGTCGGTCTTGTCCATGAACATCTTGAAGGGCAGCTGCTGGCGACGGAAGTCGTGATACTGCTCGGTAGCCTCATGGCAGGCGTAGGTCAGGTCGAAGACATAATCCAACTTCTGTGAGTAGAGCATCAGTGAGTTCTGGTTCGAGCGCTGCATGGTCTCCATCAGTCGCTGGCGCACCTGCTCGTTCTGCTTGCGGTTCATCTCAATCTGTTGCGACAGTTCACGGTGGTGCGTGGTCAGCTCGGTGCGCAGTATCTTCAACGTCTGTTGCAGGTCTTTCTCCTTTAGCACTGCCTGTGCACTCAAAGTAGTGAGCAGCACCAGCAAGATGGTCAATATTCTCTTCATTCTGCCTTCTTCTATTAATTTTCGTGCAAATTTAAAAAATAATTCGCAATTATGCATTATGAATTATGAATTATTTTGTAATTTTGTGGCAAAATCAAAAATACAGACCAATATGATACTCATTGCTGACAGCGGAAGCACCAAGACAGACTGGACGCTCCTGCACTCTACTAACCCGTTCTTGAAGAGCGAGGAAATCGTTACGTTCCGAACCCAAGGCATCACCCCCATCCATCAGACGGCAGGTGACATTCGCGATATCATTGAGCGCGAGCTGTTGCCTCAGCTGTCCAGTTTCCCTCGTGCCAAACTCATTCAGTCTGGCGTGCTGGAGAGCCCGTTGCTGCAGAACCTGCACCTCTTCTTCTATGGTAGTGGTTGTACGCCCGCGCACGTACCTATGATGATACAGCTGATGAATGAAGAGCTGTCGCCCAAGACCGTCGAGGTGCATAGCGACCTGATGGCTGCTGCCCGAGCACTGTGTGGTCACGAGGCTGGCATGGCGTGCATCCTTGGTACGGGTGCCAACAGCTGTCTGTATGATGGCGAAAACATTGTCCAGAACACGCCAGCCCTAGGTTATATCCTTGGTGACGAGGGTAGTGGCTCCGTACTGGGCCGCCTGTTCCTGAACGCCATCTTCAAGAATCCTGCGTTGGCCGATGTCCGTGACGAGTTCCTGAAAGTTAACAAATGGGAACAGAAAGACATTATACAAAAGGTGTACCGCGAACCCATGGTCAACCGCTGGCTGGCCTCCCTGTCGCCATTCATCATGGAGCATATTGGCAATCCTTACATTAAGCAATTGGTTATTGACAACTTCCGTGACTTCTTCCGTAAGAACATTGTGCCCTACAACCGCCCTGACCTGCCCGTGCACTTTGTGGGCTCTATGGCACACCATTATCATGATCAGTTAGAGGAGGCTGCCCACGCCGAGGGCTTCACGGTGGGTAACATCCTGCAAAGCCCTATCGAGGGTCTTGTCATTTACCATGGAGCACCTGCACAGATGGTATAATTATAAATAGAGCCCACTTTTGATGAGTGGGCTCTATTATTATATTATAAAGGTATAGACTATTCAAAGTCGAACTTGGTCTTCTCCACACTGTAGCCGTAGATGGTCTTGAAGTCGTTCTTCATCGAGATAACAGTGTAGCCGTTCTCGCGCCATTTTGCCTCACGCTTGGCACCTTCTGTCAGGTCGGCGTGGTCGCGCTCATCGTCGTCGGCAACGAGCATGAAGGTGGCTGTGCGGTATTGCTTATTGCTCAGACAGTAGTTGTGCATGGCCTGGTCGCCGCTGCTGTTGCCAAACGACAGCACGGGCACCTTGCCAATCTCCTGACTGATCTGTCTCACCTTGTTCGTCTTCAGGTTCTTGATGATGAGGCTGTCCGTGCGCACCAGATACTCCTCCTTACCCATGGTGTAGTCCACACCCACATTCTCACCCTGTTTGTTAGAGCTCAGACACACGTCCATGCCAATCACCCTGTTGGGTTCAATGCCTATCGACTCCACCAGTGCACGACAGATGAAGCGGTCTGAACCAGACACCACATAATAGGTGAATCCGTTGGCTTTCAGGTAGTTGAATACCTCCGGCATGGGCTTGTAGAAGCTCTCGCCATAGGTCATCCCCTTGAAACCGTTGGCAGGCTCCTTGGCGTAGTTCAATACATAGTCATGAAACTCAGCGATGGTCAGGCCGGCATAGGCCTTCGCTGCCGCATAGGCGTGAACCATGTCGAAGTGGTCGGGCAATTTTTTACCCTCGCGCACGAAGTCGCGGATGTTCTGTGCCGCCTCGCGCACATCGTTGGGAGCCTGGTCCTTGTATGTGGGGTCGTCCAGTGCGCGGTATTCCAGCATGTTGTACTCAAAGTAGGTAGGGTAGAGCTCCCCCACAAACGTACCGTCCATGTCGAACGTGGCTATGCGGTCCTCCTCAGGGATGAAGTTCTTGGAGTCCGGGTTGGTCACATCCTCCACATACGCCTTCAGCGTCCTCAGCGCCTCGCAGTCGTTCCATAGGGTGAAGTACTCTTTCTGTGGTACCTCCTTCTGCTCATCGTCTTTGCTCGAGCAGGCCGTAAACACCAGTCCTTGTGCAAAGATGCACATCAGGACCATTGTCAAAAACAGGTTCTTTTTCATTTTTTCCTCTTTTATTTAATAGTAATCATGCGCAAAGTTAGTATAACTCTTCATGGTCATAGCGTGGCATGGTGCGTACTAGCTTGTGGATTGCTGCCTGAGCCATAGCCTCATAGGCACGCTCGCTGGGATGCAGGTGGTCGCCACTGTCAAAGCCGTCGGCAAAAGCCTTGGGATTGGTGACGCTACGTACTGCTGCGTCGAAATCAATACATCCGTCGAAGATAGGCGAGGTGCGCAGCCATTCATTGAACGCCTGACGCATCTGCTCACGCTCTTCATTGTAGGTACGCCAACCATAGATGGGCAACAGGGTACCGCTCCACACTTTCAGTCCCATGGCCTTAGCGGGCTTGACATAGATATCCTCAATACCATGCTCCATCTCCTCTACTGTAGGCAGGTCGCTCCATGGGCGGAAGGGGTTGACATCGGTGCCAACAGGGTGGATGATGTCGTTAATGCCATGCTGGATGATGACGTCCGTAGCGCCTGCCACATTCATCTCAATGGGGAAGCGGGTGGCACCCTTCAAGCCGTAGGCCTGATAGGTGATGCAGTCGTACTGACGCAGGATGCGCGTGCCGCTGACAGCACGGCGAATGATGGCGGCATTGGAGCCGAAGGCCAGCTGAGCCATGTAGTCGGGCCACGACTGGGCAGTGATAGAGTCGCCATAGCATACCACCGCATGGTTTTCAGCAGACGTCAGCACATCGATGGTGTTGAGAAAGTAAAACCAGTTGGTATTGCGCGTCAGGTTGAGAGGCAATTCGTCAGCCTCTGCATAGTCACCATAGGCATAATAGCCCTTAGAGAGCGGTCCTGTGACGAGCGTTCCACTATTCATCTGCGTAAAACCAGCCATATAGAAGCTCACCTCTATGGTGTCGCCACGACTGACAGCATAGCTGACAGCATCACTCTCCGTCTCCTTGCCTGGCAGAAGCGTAACACTCGTCTCTCCTGCAAAGGTAATAGGCGTATGGCCAACAAAGATCTTGTTGAGTGTAACAGGCTCAGTGCCAGTGAGGTTGGAAAAACGGAAGCGTAGCATGCTGCCGCTGAAACACATACGGACAGGATAGCGCAACGTGAGGTCTTTGGCATAGATGGCCTCGCGACGGTTGGTGATGGAGGTGGCGTTTCCCCAACAGGCCACCCATTTATTATTGTCTTTTATCATATCAAATCCGATTCTATTGTTTTAGATTATAACCTTGTTGTTGACTAGTAATCAGATATGCAAAGATAAACACTTTTCAGTGAACGACCAAAGAAAATGGCAGAAAAGTTAAATCTATGCAACTTTTCACGTTGTTTTGTTCGTTTTCATTTTTTTTCTTCGTAACTTTGACGGCGAATATGCGAGTACTGCTTTTGGCCATTATCCTGCAGATGCTGTCGGCATCGGTCCATGCACAGCTTTCAAGTTCGTTGCTTGAACGCTACAATATCTCGTGTCTGGACCTGACCAGTGGACTGCCTCACGACCATGTGAACCATATTTTTGTGGACAGTCAGGGCTTTGTCTGGGTGTCGAGCTATGGTGGTGGAGCGGTGCGATACGACGGCTACACGTTTAAAGCCCCTGTGCAGGGCGACAGTCGCTCGTGTCTGGGATTTGCCGAAGACCGTCATCAACGTCTGTGGATAGCCTACGACGAGGGTACGGTGGTTTTGGACCTGAAGACCATGCGCAGTGTTACCCCCTCGTATGGCAAGGGAACCATTGGTGGATTGCTGGACCGTAGCACCGTGAAGGTTTATTGCGACTCGAAGGGAGCTTTATGGCAGGTGGCTCGCGACAGTATTTACCGCTATGCTTTCGATGATGACGGCAATGTTGCCAGCATTAGCCGTTGCCGCTATACAGGCAATACCCCAGATATTGCTATACGTGACATTGAGAATAATGGTAAAGTGTGGGTGTCTACCTCCCTTGGTTTATCTCGACTCACCGTTGCGGGTGACAAAATGAAGTTTACCCCCATCCATTCCGTCCTGCAGACCTTGAAAGGACTATTCGTCACCGACCTGTTGCGTCAGGGCAGTACCGTGTGGATAGCTAGCAATCAGGGACTCTATGCCTATAACCTTTATAACGGTACACTGCAGACCTATCGTCATACTGCCGAAGAGCGCTCCTTGCCTCACAATCACGCAACCTGTCTAGCGCTGACCTCCGACGGTAACTTGTTGGTGGGGACATTGCGTGGAATCTGCCTGTTTGATGCCAGCCGCTCTGATTTCTCCTGTTGGAACTCCTCTACGGCAGGCTATCCGTTACCCACCAATTTCATCCGTTGTCTGCTAAACTATCAGGGGCAGCTATGGGTGGGTACAGAGACGGCAGGCATCGTACGACTGTTGCCTAAGCCCCTGCTGTTGCAGAACTACGTCCACCAGCCGAATAATCCTCAGTCGTTGTCGCCCAATCCGGTGAATGCCATGTACGCCAGTGCTGACGGCACCCTTTGGGTGGGAAACGTAGAGGGAGGACTCAGTTGTCGCGGTCCTGGTGGCCATTTCAAGCATTGGACTACAGCCAATTCTGCGTTGTCGCATAACTCCGTATCGGTGCTGGAGCCGGACAATCATGGCCGTCTGTGGATAGGAACCTGGGGTGGAGGCTTGAATACAATAACCATTAACCATGAACCAATAACCATTAACCGTGTTGTCCTGCCTGCTGGTTTCCTGCAGCAGACGAATTATATCGGGGCCCTGGCATACGATAAATATCATGATGCACTGTGGATTGGCTCCAACGACGGCATCTTCCTTTATGACCTGAAGACGGGCAATGTGGAAGACCCGTTTCCTGACAATCGTAATATACGAGGATGCATCGGTGCTTGCATAGACCGTAGGGGACATTTGTGGGTGGGGTGTCTGACGGGCATCTGTGACATCGACCTGCGCTCCGGTCGGGTGGGGCAAGGAAACTTTAAATACCGCCATCTGCGCCATAAGTTGGATAAGCCCAATTCGGTAGTTGTCGACAAGATAACCTGTGTCGTTGAAGCCAAGGACGGTACCCTCTGGCTGGGTAGTGACGGCTATGGCCTGTACCATCGTGTGGTAGAAAAGGGAGGTAAGGAGCGTTTTGAAGTGTTGACTACCGACGACGGACTGGCCAACAATGCCGTGAAGGGCATTGTGGAGGACAACCAGGGACTGCTGTGGATAACCACCAATAACGGACTGTCGGTTTATGATCCTCGCCAGCATACCTTTATTAATTATGGTGAGCGTGACGGACTGCTCTGTCAGCGATTCTATTGGAATTCTGCTGTCAAGGGACCCGATGGTACAGTCTTCCTAGGTAGTGTAAAGGGACTCACCGAGGTACGTGGCGAGAATACAGATGCCGTCTATCCGGAACACCTTTCTTTCACTGGCTTGATGGTGGACAACCAGGAGATTAATTCCAGCAATAGCGCTATTCTGGACTGCGACATCTCTTGTGCTGAGAAAATTAAACTTCACGAGTCCAACAAGTCATTTGCGCTGAGCTTCTCTACATTGAGCTACGCCGACCAAGCACAGTATTACATATGTAGACTGAAAGGTTTTGAGGACGAATGGACTGCTCTGAAGCCTGGTGAGCACTCTGTGAGGTACACCAGTCTGAAGCCTGGAACCTATGTCTTTGAGGTGAAAAACAGTACCGAAGCCGGCAAGGAGAGTAAGACCATCAGCATTGAGGTGGAGATAGCTCCCTATTTTTGGAAGAGTTGGTGGTTTATGTTGTTGTGTCTGGTAGTGCTGACCATTGCTTTCCTGTATGTCTATAAGCAACGTCTGGCAGCTCTTCGTCGTCAGGAAGCCGAAAAACTGTTAATCCCGATTAAGAAAGTTCTGGAGGAGTCTGACGCCCCAGAGACTTTGCAGACGCGTATTCAGAATATTCTAAACAATCAGGAACATATTAAGCAGAGTCGCCATCGGAGTGTGGAGACTGACAAGCAGCAGACCAAGCCTACCAAGAGTTTCATGGAGCGGGCCACCGATATCTTGGAGCATCACTATATGGATAGTCAGTTTGACATTACGGAGTTTGCCGATGCCATGAGTATGAGCAAGAGTCTGTTGACCAAGCGCATCAAGGAGGAGACGGGACAGAGCACCAGCCAGTTTATCCGCAACTACCGTCTGAGCATTGCCCGTGAGCTGCTGTTGGAGAACTATGCCGACCGCAATATCACAGAGATTGCCTATAAGGTAGGCTTCAATGATCCCAAATACTTCACTCGTTGCTTTACCCGTTTGTACGGAGTAGCCCCCAGCTCGTGTAAATAAGACCACAGAGTGGATAAAATGACGGGTGGACAATTTTGTCCACCTTTATTATTGTTTTGTCCACCTTGATTTAAATCAAGTGCCGTACATTTGCAACGGAAATCAATTACATAACAAATTAACATAACCTAAAAACGTTACACATGAGAAAGAAAGTATTATTCTCTATGATGCTCATGGCGGGAATCACAGGCGGCTTCTTAGCCTGTCCGACTCCAGTCATGGCATCTGTGTCTCAGTCACAGACCATCAAGGTTAGTGGCCAGATTGTGGATCAGGACGGTCAGCCGCTTATTGGCGCTACCGTCAAGGTGAAGAATGCAAAGCTCGGTGTTGTCACCGACTTTGACGGAAACTTTACCATCGATGTTGCTTCTGACGGCGTGCTTGTCGTCAGCTACGTGGGCTACAAGGATCGTGAAATTGCTGTTCGCGGGCGTGCAACACTCGGACAGATTCAGTTGGATGACGACTCCAACATGCTGGAGCAAGTGGTTGTCGTCGGTTACGGTACGCAGAAGAAGGCAGACCTGACCGGTTCAGTGTCTATCGTCAATGCCGAAGAACTTAAGCGTGTCTCCAACTCTAACATCTCTACCATGCTGGAAGGTAAAGTCGCTGGTGTACAGATTACCTCTGACGGTCAGCCAGGTGCCGACCCTGCCGTTCGCATCCGTGGTATTGGTTCTTTCGGCAGCACAGCACCTCTGTATGTTGTTGACGGTGTGCCCATGGGAACGACCATCCGTGACTTCTCACCGAACGATATCGAGACCATTCAGGTACTGAAGGATGCTTCTGCTGGTGCCATCTATGGTTCGCGTGCCGCTAACGGTGTGGTTATCATCACTACCAAGAATGGTAAGAAAGACCAGCCTCTGAAGGTGGACTATAAGGGTTACTTCGGTGTTGACTGGATTTCCAACGATGTCTATGATGTGATGAATGCTGATCAGTATAGCCAGTACCTCGGTCAGGCATGTGCCAATGCAGGTACACCCCTTCCTGGTGGTTACAGCCTCGGTGCCGATGGCCGTTACCATTTCCAGGACAATACAAATACTGATTGGTTCAGTGAGGTCTTCAAGACTGGTACCCGTCAGAATCATAACATCAACCTTAGTGGTGGTGGTGCTAATAATACCTATAATATAGGTCTGGACTACTTCAAACAAAAGGGAACCTTGGAAGGTGCCGGACCTAACTACGAACGTTTCACTGCCCGTGTGAATAATACAATGGACACTAAGTTTATCAAGTTCCGTACTTCATTGGTTTATTCTCACTCTAGCCAGGACGGTATGGGTGTCTCGAATGCTGGTGAATACATCCAGGGACTGTATGGTATGTCGGGATGGAACGTCCTGATGGGTGCTACAACCATGCAGCCAACTATCAAGGCCTACGATGAATCGACCTGGTGGCTTGACGATAAGGTGGGAGCTGCTAAGAGTTGGAACTACGATGCTTATGGATATGGTGTCTACTACGATACAGTCCATGGCGACATCTCTGCTGCCAACCCATTGCTGGTCAACAACCTCTTCCAGCGTAACACGTTGGTTGACCGCTTTGTTGGTACCGCATCAGCTGACGTTGACTTGCTGAAGATGATTGGCTTGGACAGTAAGAACCACAAGCTGACCTATAAACTGAACCTATCATACAGTGCTACTCATGCCAACGACCGTACTTGGATCTCTGCATGGATACAGAGTAACCGTGTCTATTTGGACAAGTCGAATGAGAAGCTGACCAAGTCTCATCGTAAGTATACCGATGCTTTGATAGAGAATACGCTGACCTATGATGGCACCTTCGGTAAGCACCATGCTAACCTGGTTGTCGGTCAGACCTTCGAACAGGAGAACACCAATACGTTGTCTGCATGGGGTGTTAACTTCACCGAGCCTTACTATCTGCAGATTCAGAATGCTTCGGATAAAGATGCCGACTCTTACGAATATAAACACACCATGGCATCGTATATTGCCCGTCTGAACTACGATTATGACGGTAAATACCTGTTGTCGGCAGTGGTTCGTCGCGACGGTAGCTCGCGTCTGTCGAAAGACCGCCGTTGGGATACCTTCCCCTCTATCTCTGTCGGTTGGCGCTTCGATAAGGAAAGTTTCTATCCCATCAATCGCGACATTATTAATATGTTCAAGATCCGTGCCAGCTATGGTGAGCTGGGTAACGAGAATATTGCTGATGGCGTCTACGAGATGACGATGGCCCGTAACAATATGACTTACAGCTTTGGCAACCAGCCTGTCACTGGTTCAGCAGCTTCCCAGTTTGTTATCGAGGATGTTTATTGGGAGAAGAAAAAGACCATGAACGTTGGTGTTGATTTGGCTTTGTTCAATAACCGCATTGAGTTCACCGCTGAGTGGTATAAGAACAAGTCACAGGATCTGCTCTTCTCGCATGTACCCGTTCCCAACAGTGGTGGTTTTGCCAATAGTGAGGTGACCATGAATGCTGCCTCAATGGAGAACAGCGGTGTTGAGTTCAGCGTTACCTATCGTAACCGCGACCACGCCCTGAAGCATGAGATTAGTGCCAACCTGAGCACGCTGCATAACAAGGTGACATCGCTCGGTTTCGGTACAGAGCAGTATCTTGATGGCGACTATATCACTAGAGTTGGTGAAGAGGTCGGTCAGTTCTATGGCTACGTCTATGAGGGTATTGCCCGTACACAGGCTGACCTTGACGACCATGCTACTCAGGATGGTGCACAGGTGGGTGACTGTCTGTACAAGGACCTCAATGGTGATGGAGTCATTGATACTAATGACCGTCAGGTACTGGGTCGTGGCCTTCCACGTGTAAACTTCGGTATCAGTGCTCACTTGGAGTACAAGAACTTCGACCTAAGCATATCGACATTCGGTGCATTGGGCTACCACGTTACCGATGGTATCTATAACAGTCTAACATCTTGTTATGGCCCAGGTAATAAGAGCGTAGACCAGCTCGATGCTAACCGCTGGTCGGCCGATGGCTTGACCTATATCTCCAGTGTGCCTCGTACATATTATTCTACGAGCGGCATGGCTTGGAACGACCTTTTCAGCGATCGTAAGATCCAGAACGCTGCTTATTGGAAGTTGGCCAATATCGAATTGGGCTATAACTTCCGCGACAGTTGGTTCAAGGGTTATGTCTCTGGTGTGCGTGTCTATGTGTCGGCACAGAACCTGCTGACCCTGACAAAGTATAAAGGTTATAATGTAGACTATGCTGGTGGTACCTTCACTCCTGGTTTCAACTGGTGCTCTTATCCTAGTGCACGCAGCTTCATGGCAGGTCTGCTCTTCTCGTTCTGATAAGTGAAGAATGAAAAATTTGCTACCGCTATTATAATATAAAGAAGAAAGAACTATGAAACTATATAAATTTTCACTTGCCCTCATGATGGGCATCGGCGTTCTGACATCGTGCGAAAGCGAGTTGGACGTGGAGAATGTGAACAGACAAACAGCTACCACTTTCGGCCAGACCGCTGACGAGTTGGAGGAGAGCGTGATAGCTGCCTATAACCACACCCGTATGGAGGGAACCTATGCCCGTGTCGGTTACAACTACGACGTATGCCGTGGTGATGAGGTATGGAACTCGTCACAGGTATGGTATCTGCCCTACGACGACTTGAACAGTGCTATAGACAACGAGATGAACCAATGGGTATGGCGTGACTGGTATTACACCATCAATGTCTGCAACTATATCCTTTCCAAGTTTACTGACAAGCCCGACAATAGCGCTCTGAGCAAACAGTGGCAGCGCATCAAGGGACAAGCTCTGTTCCTGCGTGGTCTGAGCTACTACAATCTGGCAGGATACTATCAGAATCCCACTCTCATGCTCAATTACGACGACTACGCTAAGTTGGAGACTCTCTATTCAGCCAATAGCTCTTACGACGATGTGCTGAAGCAGGCAGAAACCGATTTCTCTGAGGCTATGACGCTGCTGCCAACCCGTGATGAGGGTGGTCAGTGGTCTTTAGGCCGTGTTACCTGTGGAGCTGCCGCCGGCTACTATGCTCGTGCATTGATGATGCATCCTACTAAGGATAATCTTCAGAAAGCCCTTGAAGTGCTGACAGACATTATCAATACTGCCGACGGAGGTAACCAGAAGTATGGTGCTTATAAGCTGATGGCTAACTACGGTGACAACTTCCGTGAGGGTTCAGCCTACGAGAACAATGCTGAGAGCCTTTACGAGGTACAGTTCCTCGACTACGGCACACAGGGTACCGACGACGAGTGGACACCCGTGAACACCAGTGCAAATGCTACTCAGGGACACGCCATTGAGAGTAACTTTGGTCCTGGCGACTTCGGCGGTTGGGCTGACCTCTCTGCCTCTCCCTGGCTCTACAACCTCTTCAAGGCTGAGAAGACCAAGAACAACAGCCTTGATCCTCGTCTCTATTGGACCATCGGTACCTACGAGACAGAGTGGGAGAATTTCGAGTACGGCAACATGTGCTATGGCAAGAAGATGGCTGCTGACGACTATGTAGTCACCAACAATAACTATGGTGGTCTGCCCATTGCCAAGTGGACAAATATGCGTACCGGACTCTATGAGTCGGTGGTTACTGGTCTGCACTGCGGTATTAACCTACGCATGATGCGCTACTCTGACGTCTTGCTACGTGCTGCCGAGTGTGAGAACGAGATTAACGGTCCTACGGCAAAGGCTATCGAGTGGATCAATATTGTCCGCCGTCGTGCCAACTTGAATGACCTGCAGGTTGCAGACTTTACCTCTGCCGACAAGCTCTTTGAACAGATTGCTAATGTGGAGCGTCCTAAGGAGTTCGGTTGTGAGTTCGGTCGTGGCTTCGACCTTATCCGCTGGGGCTTTTTCTACAATGCTGAGCGCTTGCAGCAAATCAAGGAACATGCTGCTGTCAACTTCTGGACAAAGGATGACTATGCAAAGGGTAATGTGAAGTACACTCCGAAGGACCCTGTATCGTACAATGGTAGCAGCAAGAGTTCTTTCGACAACTGGCTTGCTGGTCATGAGTTCATCCCCATCTACATTGGTATCTTGAACGCTAACCCCAAGCTGACGGGTAACTCTGCCAACAATACAAGCAGCAATGCTAGCTACTATTCTTCAAACGGAATAACTATACACCCTGTAGTTGACCTGGATAAATAATTATTTGAACAATCCTATTAATACAGAATAATATGAAACATCTTATAAAAACTGCAACAACCTTCTGTCTGTCGGCAATAGGCATGCTGGCAATGATGAGTTGTGAAGGTGCCGACCTCTATAAGGTATCTGCCCCTGACTGGTTGGCAGACAAGGAACTCCCTGAGGAGGTGTTGAACATTGTTGATGTCATACCAAATCCCGCTAAACTGGGTACGGCAGACAATACAACAGGATTCTGGACGGTCTTTACAGACGACGTTAAGACAGAGCCAGGTATGACTTATCAGCTGAAGTTCGTCAACTATGGTGGAAACAGTAATTGGAAAAACTTCGTCATCGTCCTGCGCAGCGAAGACAAGGCTACAGAGTATGCGGTGCTGCGTGCAGACAACTGGGGCTGGGGAACCGGCTATACCGGTGAGGAGAGCGATAGTCACTTCACCAAGATGACAGAGGACAATCGCGAATGGGGCACATGGCTGAAGGCGATGAGCATGGCCAAGTGTACGGCACTGATTACCAATAAAGACAACGGCAAGGCCGATGTGAAAATCACCATGATTGGTGCAGACAATGTGACCTATACGCAGGAGTATACCGACATTATAGTAGATACCGACAACCTCTACTTCTGTTTCACGCTGGAAGGATGTCATCTTGAGTTTGGTGATTTCGATATCGAGGACAGTGAACCGGTAGCCATGAAGCTCAACGGAGTGCCTGCCAAGGTGAAGCTGGGAACTACGTTTGAGGATGCTTTTGCCAATGTGACGGCAACGGTAACCTTCGCTGACGAAGTAGCGCAAGATGTGGAGGCTAAGAACCTTCAAATCCAGGCCCTTCCCGATATGACGACCGTTGGTAAGAAGTCGCTGATAGCTGTCTATAACAAGACCAAGCTTGGCAACAATGCTACTACACCCGTCATTGCCACTGTTGACTTCGAAATAGTAGACAAGATGTATGATATACTCGGTGATGCAAGTAATAGTGGCGCTTTCTGGAGTGCACATTCTGAAAAGGTAAAGGTGAACCCAGGTGAGACGTTTGTCAGCTCATTTACTAATTACACTGCTGGTGCAGGCAATTATCAGAACTTCATAACTGTTCTCACGAATGCCGATGGCACCGTTGAATATGGTGTGCTGCGTGCCGATAACTGGTGTTGGGGAACAGCCTTCACCGATCAGCAGCAGGATGCACACGTAACTAAGTCAATGGAATCCGGTCGCGACTGGGCTTCATGGCTCGCTGCAATGAATGGTGCTAAAGTAACAGTATATGTTACCAATAATGCTGATAATACTGCTACTGTGAAATATGTGATGGTAGGCACTGATGGCAAGACTTATACCCAGGAGTATAAGAACCTAGATACTGTGACTGATCCAGACAACTTCTACTTCCACTACACCGTAGATCATTGCCACTTAGAGTTTGATCAGATTGTTGGTGACGAGAGCAACAATGGTGCTTTCTGGTCTGCACATTCTGAAAAGATTCAAGTACCAGCAGGTCAGACGTACTCAATCCGCTTTACCAACCACACTGCCGGTGCTGGCAATTACCAGAACTTTATCACTGTTCTTACGAATGCTGATGGCACCGTTGAATATGGCGTGCTGCGTGCTGATAACTGGTGTTGGGGAACTGACTTTACCGATCAGCAGCAGGATGAACATGTAACGAAGTCAATGGAAGCCGGCCGCGACTGGGCTGCATGGCTTGCTGCAATGGAAGGCGCAAAGGTAACTGTTAGCATCACCAACAATGGTGACAACACTGCAAATATGAAGGCTGTGATGGTAGGCAACGATGGCAAGACATATACCCAGGAGTATAAGAACCTGAACACTGTGACCGATCCAGACAATTTCTACTTCCACTTCACTGTCGATCATTGTCATATGGTATTTGAATAATCAATAAAACGAAGAGCATTATGAAACATATATCTAAACTGTTTGCGCTGTTTGCCATCTTGACGATGGCAACAGCCTGCAAAGACGACATTGAAGAGGTCTACAATCCGCTGACCATCACCGAACCGACTGTGTCGTCTGTGAATATTACCTCTGCCAAGGTTACGGCCACAGCAACAGGTTCACATATCATCTATCGTGGTTTCTGCTATTCTACTTCGCAGAATCCTACCATCGCTGACAATAAGGTGCTGTCTTCGAAGAAGGACATGAGCCTGATTATTTCAGGTTTGGCACCCAGCACAACCTATTATGTCCGTGGCTTTGTACAGAGCAGCGACGAAGTGGTTTACTCTGGACAATTGTCGTTTACTACACTGGCATCGGCCTCTGTTGATGACGACCCACAATCAGGCGGCCCTGCTGATCTAAAGCGTGTCAGCGTCCACGATCCCAGCATTGTTTGGGAACCACAAACCAGCACTTACTATGTCTTTGGTTCGCACCGCGCTGCTGCCAAGTCGTCAAACTTGATGACATGGACAGCTTTCACGGCTCCTTGGGCTACTGAGACCAGCAACAATGCAGCTAACGCTGATGCTTTCACCACTCCTCAGATTACGAAGGTGAAGAAGGGTGGTCAGGAGTACGACCTGAACTTCGATGCTTTTGCTTGGTCAAAGCGTGGCAACAGCAGCTATTCTGTCGATGGTAACATGTGGGCTCCCGACGTAATCTACAACAAGCATCTGGGTAAGTGGTGTATGTATCTCAGTGTCAATGGCGACTACTGGTATTCAAGCATCATCATGCTGACTGCCGACAAGATAGAAGGTCCTTATCGCTACCAGGCTCTTGTCGTGACGAGTGGCTTCAATGCAACAAACTACAAGGATACCGATGCCGAAATCGTACTGGGTGGTTCTTCGCTGCCCGGTCGCTATACCCCCAGTGATAACTATGGTAATCATTGGCCCAACGCCATTGACCCCTGCGTGTTCTACGATGAGGAGGGCAAGCTGTGGATGTCGTATGGCTCATGGAGTGGTGGTATATTCATGCTCGAACTCGACGAGGCAACGGGTCTGCGCGATTATGACGTGGCATACGCTGTTAGCTCAACCTCTGACCCCTACTTCGGCAAGAAGATTGCCGGTGGCTACTATGTTTCTGGAGAGGCCAGTTACATTGAGTATATCGGTGGCTACTACTTCCTCTTCGTGACCTATGGCGGTCTGGAAACTGCTGGCGGTTACCAGATGCGCGTCTTCCGTTCTGAGAATGTTGATGGTCCTTACGTGGACAGTCGTGGTGTCAGTGCTGTATATGGTAGCTATGCCTTGAACTTCGGTGCTACTGCTACTGACAATCGTGGTGTCAACATCTTTGGTGCCTATAACGAATGGGGCAATCAGGTGACGGGTGACTATGGTGAGCGTGCCCAGGGTCACAATAGTATTATTGCTGCTGAGGATGGTCGTACTTACCTAGTCTATCATACACGTTTCCAGAACCGTGGCGAAGGTCACGAGGTACGTGTTCATCAGGTTTATCAGAACGAGGATGGCTGGTTGGTTGCTGCTCCGTTCGAATATACTGGCGAGGGTGTGAAGAGTGCTGGCATCGGTGTTGCCCAGAAAGTTGCTACTGCCGATATCTCCGGCAACTACAAGTTGCTGACCCACCAATACAAGCTAGATCATAAGACCAAGGCTTTCTGCTCTCCTGTTAATGTCACGCTGAATGCTGATGGTACTATTACTGGCGACAAGACGGGTACGTGGTCTGTGAAGGAAGGTACTTCTTATATCACCATCAATCTCGGTGCCGCCTATAAGGGTGTGATGGTTCCACAGACCTTAGAGCCTCTGAACACAGTTGCTCCCAGCTTCACTGCACTTAACAGCGCAACGGGTGTTACCGTCTGGGGCTACAAGGTGACTGAATAACAAAAAACTAACATGACTAAAACAAATCTGATGTTGTGTTGTGTGGTGGCGGTGCTGACTGCCACCGCACAACCTGCGTCAAAAAAACGGGTGCCTTTCTCTACCGACACACCGATGGTGCACGACCCTGTGATGGCTTATGAGGACAGCACCTATCACCTCTACTGTACGGGTATCGGCATCCAGCACCTGACGTCGAAGGATCGTCAGATGTGGACGATGGCGCCTTCACCCGTTATGACGGTGATGCCGCAGTGGACACAGGACTCGGTTCCAGGTTTCAAATCTCATGTGTGGGCTCCAGACATCATTCGTTGGCACAATCGCTGGTGGATGGCCTATAGCTGTTCCACGTTTGGTAAGAATGGTTCCGCCATCGGACTGCTCAGCACGCCGTCGCTCTCTGCCCCTGTCTGGAATGACGAGGAATGCATTGTCACCTCTCGTGAAGGTCGTGACCAGTGGAACGCCATCGATCCCTGCTTTGTCATCGATGATAACGACCAGCCCTGGATGACGTGGGGCTCGTTCTGGGACGGCATCCAGTTGATTCGACTGGATACAACGATGCATGTTGCCAAAGGCGAACAGCCCCGCACTATTGCCCGTCGCTATGCTCCCAATGCCAAGAATCAGCCAGCCAATCCCACGTCCAAGTATGCGGGTACCAACGCCATCGAGGCCCCCTTCATTTTCAAGCATGGAGGCTGGTATTATCTCTTTGTGTCGTGGGATTACTGCTGTCGTGGTGCCCAGAGCAACTATCGTGTTGCGGTGGGGCGCTCCAAGACTGTTGATGGCCCTTACGTCGACCGCAACGGCGTCGACATGCGTGAGGGTGGGGGAACACTGATTTTTGAGGGCGACAAGAAACAGTTTGAGGCTGCTGGCCACTGTGCTGTCTATCATTTCGGCGATGAGGACATCTTCATCTGTCATGGTTACAGTATCGAGCATAAGGGTGCTAGTATCCTGATACAGCGTCCTATCCGTTGGACAGCAGATGGTTGGCCTACACTTTAGTTGACAGTTGATTATTGCTATGAAACAGTTCCTATTAATACTTTTTACCTCATCCGTTTTTTCTCTCTCATCTCTTGCCCAGAGTTGGACGGCAGACAATGGAAACGGCACGTATACCAATCCGTTGTTCTATGATGAGTTCTCCGACCCCGATATCCTGAGGGTGGGAGACGACTACTATCTGGCAGGTACCACGATGCACTCAGTGCCTGGTCTCGTCATTCTGCATTCCAAGGATTTAGTCAACTGGGAGAATGTCTCCTACTGCTTCGACCGTTTCGATTTCCCCGACGACAAGTTCTCGCTGAAGAATCACCAGGAAATCTATGGTCAGGGTGTCTGGGCGCCAGCTATCCGCTATGCCAACGGACAGTTCTATGTCTTTACCAATATCAATGGGAAGGGCTTGCAGTGCTACACCAGTGAGAAGATAGAAGGTCCGTGGAAACATCATAACATGCAGGGAAATATCTATGACCTCAGTGTGCTCTTCGATGACGACGGCAAGATCTACGCCATCCATAAGTATGGTGAGGTGCATTGTACGGAACTGAAGGCTGACATGAGTGGACCTGTGGAGGGTACCGACCGTGTTATCATTCCTGAAGGCAATGGAGTAGGTGAGGGACACCACATCTACAAGATTGATGGTATGTATTATATCATCTCTACCGACTATCAAC
>Ga0310695_10006264_pt1 | contig 19810 bp, 21 predicted proteins | sample RumenRJG_04DNA_FD_203882 | JGI IMG/M metagenome (GOLD analysis project Ga0310695, IMG submission 203882) | Bovine rumen microbial communities from Lethbridge, Alberta, Canada - RJG_04 (v2) (version 2) | ecosystem: Host-associated > Mammals > Digestive system > Stomach > Rumen | place: Canada...
TGTGTCGATGCCAGGTACCTGTCCCCTGGCAGGGGGTGCGCCTTAGTTCTTCGAGGGTTTGCGCCCAATCGCTTTGTTTCGGGCTTCTCTTTCCTCGACTATGGCTTTCACTTTTTCAAGTAGGAGCTTCTCCAGCCTTAAGCGTTCGTTCTCCTTGCAAAGGCGTTCATACTCCTTCTCAATTTCTTCTTTAGTGGATTGTTTCATTCTGAACCTTTATGTTGCGTCTATTAAGTTATTCAATTAAATTTTTTCGCAAATATACGGCTTATTATTTAATTAGCTGTAGTTTTTATTAAATTTCTTTCAAAACTCTAAGATTTCTCTACAAAAGTTGCTATTATTTCAGAAAAACGTCTATCTTTGCACATTGTTAGGCAGCGCCAATGATCATGGTACCGTTTGCAGCAATATCAGCAATTAAATAAATATATGAAACAACAGTTAAGCAATATTGCCTCGTAATGTTTAACCGAGTGGCGCAACGAGAGTTTGCGACCGCTCACAACATTACAGGTAATATGGGTAAAAGTAGAAAAAGATTTCCTGCAGGCACATGTTGCTGTTGCAAATCACAGAAGCGAGGAAAACAGATTAGTCATCGAAAATTCCGCCGACTAGAGCATGTGTTGATGCACAACTATCATTTTGAGAAACTCCCAATGCTCCAGTATGAGCTTACACGCCAATGGGATCTTGGTGGTGACGGAAAGTGTTTCTGGGGCTGGGCTCCTGAAGAGGAGTGGTTTAAGAAAGAAATGCGAAAATGAGGGTGCTTGGCCCTCATTTTCGCATTTTTAGATAACATAGCTCGAAACGACAAACGCCTCAGAAAGAATCAATCTTCTCCAAGGCGTTTGGTCGGTTCATGCCAGGGACCTGTCCCCTGGCAGGGGTGGCATGCGTAAAGACAGTTTCTGGCTAATGGACAAGAGAGCAGATGGTTGTTCCGAATTGCATTCACTGATATCAAAGAATGGTGTCAATAAAATGCGATCACTACAACGAGCATATATGAACAACAAATTGGGTGCTCTGCCCCAAATCGAAAAAGCATAAAAAACAACCGCCAACCAAGTACTTCTACTTAGTTGGCGGTTATCTCTATAATTTGGGGGTTGCTATTTTTAAATATGATACACATCACCTTGTGGTGACTTAAATATCTTTACGAAGTCTTCCATCCTTTTATAATTGAACTACTTCTAGATTATCATAATCACCTTTATCCCAGCGATCCTGAATTTTCTGGAGTCTCTGAGCCTTCTCTTCGCCAATCTGCCTCATTTTTTTAAGCACCTTGTTCGAAGCATTTTTTATTGTAACATACTCAATCTGTTTCATATGCATATTGTAAATCCGCTGCAAAGATAATAAAATATTCTCAAAATTATAGCATTTTATATACAAATTATACCAAAAATAATGCAAAAGCACATATAATTATCCCAAAATTATAGTATTATAGCCATTTGATTAGATACCCCTGCCATGTGCGTCCCCAGCCGCGCGGCTTTCCCTTAGGTGTTTTAGCATGGTAAATATTGCGCCAAAAAATAAAAAATATGCCGGACCTTTGATGGTCCGAGCATACCTATTTAATAGAGCGACAGGAGGAGCGGTTGCATCCCTACCTTGAGGGAGGGCCTTGGGTGGGTGATGTCTCTTTGGTTCTTTTTCTCTGCGCCAGAGCGCTCGGCTATGCCGCTTGCTACCAAAGGGACGCAAGAAATGAACGATAACTGAAGACGCCAGCTGGGAAGAGCTGCCAGGTACCTCTTACCTTTGCATCCGATTATAGAGATTGTTCCATTTTTATGAAATATTTCTTTCAGATGGATGCAATTCGGTTTAAGTTTTGTAGCTTTGCTAGAGATTTATGCCGTTGGGGGTGAGAAGTCAGGGACCTGGATAAGCATCGGCTATGTCGTGGGACAGATCAAACTTCCACCCTTGTTTTCAGATCTTTGGAGCCAGGACGAAGTATCAGAGGACATCGCTCGGTATGGCAGAGGATGATTCAGAGTATATACAAGAGGAAAGGCGGTGAGGATTTGAGGCTATAATCATCAACATTATTAACTCAAAATTCAAACCGTATGAAACCGAATTTCGAACCTAGCAAGTGGTTTATGCAGTGCGTGGGAATCGACATTGCAAAGGGTACGTTCACGGCCTGCCTGTGTATGTATGAGTTCGATCAGGGATGCTCTACCGCCCCTGTAGTGTTTAACAACGACAAGACTGGTTTCAACCAGTTCGTCAGATGGAGTCGTAAAGAGGCTCTAAAGAGCTATCCCCTGCGATATGTAATGGAACCCACAGGCGTCTATTACGAGCAGCTGGCTGCTCATCTGAGCAAACTCGGTCTGGACGTCTGCGTTGTGTTGCCTAACAAGGCCCGTGAGTTTGCCAAGTACGAGGGTATTCTCACAAAGACCGATGACATGGACGCCTATGTACCAGGAATACACAGTCGAAAATGATAGGGGTAACAGCCACAAGGCGATAAACGCCATACACTGAGTCGCTATGGAACCTGCCTAGCATTGATTCTCACATCACAGCAGAGCCCTGTCGCAATTTACGACGAAAACAGGGCCTAAAAGCTGCGCGTAAATGCAATCAATAGACAAGAATTGTTAAAACGCCTCACTTTTCATTTAAAAAGTTTGGTTTTTAAAACAGTATCTGTCCACGTGACATATTGTGATGCCTAGTTCCTGCCAACATGACATCTCAATTATTTACCCCTGTTAGGCAAAGCAGATAATCATTCTTCATGAAGGTTCAACACTTGATATCTATATACCTTTAGTGCTTCCGAATAACCTATAGGTGAAAGCTTATACTTATTCTTACGATTCTCATACCTTACTTCGTAATAAACATAAAAAGATTGATTAAAATAACGGCTCACATTATTTTTATTCTTTTTATCAGCTACAAAATAGCGATTAATCAAGTGTGATATTTCCGTTGTAGTAAAATATTTGGATTCATCCTTCTGGCATTCAATTGCTAGCGTTATCAAGATTGCTTTCTCTAGAGATATGTTTATCGATTTTATTGTTTTTTTGTTAATCCTAATTACATCCCTTTCTGCTTCAAGTAAAAACTTTTTACGGAAAGCTCTAAAATAATGCGATAAGCCATCCACGTTATTATCGAAAGTCATCACGCCCTTCAATTTTTCAATACTACCCACTCCCATTTCTTCTTGAATAGTATCTATTTCTTTAAAACGTTCTTCTGTATATTGTTCGCAATCACGTTGCCTTAGTTTCCAACGCATGAATCTTTCTCCATAATCTGATTTAACATATATCAGATGCAACTTATCAGCTGGGAACGCCTTAAAAAACGCGTTAACCTCTTCTTCTGTCCGAAATCCGGTAATCACAAACTTGTCATTAATATCATGATCATGTAGATATTCTACCAACTTTTTCACCACGAATAACGGTTCTGCCTGCAACATTCTGGCAGCAAACCCATGCTTATCCACATTCGTTGCGCTACCATGAGTGTCTAAAAGCTTATGTGTCATAAACTCACTCGCCTCTATATGATAATAGCCATATTCATCAACTAAATACCTGCCGATCGTAGATTTACCTGCACATGTTTTACCGCAGACGACAAAACTATCGTAAAACTGTATACGTAATTGGTTTACAAAATGTGATCTATTTGATATAGCGCCATTAGCATCCAAAAATGACAGCATCTGCTCAAATGCCCCTTCTCTGAAATCACCCGCTTCAGCTTGCGTTATATCAAGCATACTAACAGGTTTATCAAAACCATTAGGCACAAACCATTTGTTAAACGACTTGTTATCTAACCATGGATAAAGTATATTGGTATCAAAAACATACTCTTTCTCCGTTATAGTCCCTACAACCGTGCTAGTAAAAACTCTATAATTCTCTTCGATTCCAAGTTTGTTTCTCAATTCATCCGTCAGACATAATATCACATGCGACGTCACACTACACTTCCGATTGTTACCTCGGGCCTTGAGCATTTTATCTAGCTTTCCAAAGTTTGTTTCTCGCATCCAATACTTAACATCCACTCCTGGCACCTCATGGTTTTCATCACTTAATGCATCTATTCTAACAGAAGTATCCTCAATAAAGAATAATCTATTATCTTGATCTGTAACATATTTCTTCCATCTATCAAGCGCACTCTTGAAACTTTCAGAAAGCAACTGCCTCCTATCATCAATTCTTGGCTCCTTATAAGCATATCCATAAAACATTTTCTTATAATACTTAATATCTACTTCGTAATTTCTACATAGATATCGAGCATGAGCCAGTTTTGTTTTATTTGAAGTAACAAATGTGATATCAGTCATACGCCACTACCCTCCCCAAATTATTTAATGAAGTCTTGAAGCAATCTACCTGAGGTGCATTTCTTTCAATACGCTCAATTATACCATCAATATTGTCACCAAAGAAATATAGCAATGGACCCAAACTTGACATACCGACACAACTAGCCCCAGCCTTTCTTATAGTCGCTTCAACTTCGGATAACTCCGAGCCATAGAGGTCTCGTTCAAGCTGCTTCCACTTGGTGTGTTGTATAGAATCTATAGCTTTACAGAAAGTTTCATAATCCTTTTCCATTATCGAAGAGGTTATGCCATATACTGCGACATAAAGAACATCTTCCACATCACTTTTATCTATAGGACAATTTTCTTGAAAGAATTCTACCTCCTCTTCTTCTGTTTTATGATTTATTGTAGGTATACATACTCCCATTTCCCATTCCGGCATCATTAAACTTTTCATCAAAAGAGGTTCTGGATGATACACCTTAACAAATGAAGAAGAAGGCGACAATGCACGACTTTCTGTATTTGCTATGCCAGCATCAAACACAAAACCTCCCTTGAAGTAAGTATTAATTCCTATACCTGAAGTACCTCCTCTTCCAGATAATCTAATTATCTCTTTCTCGTCATAACCTCGATGATTAATTAGAAATAGCGCTTCTATACATGAAAGATAAATCATCGAATTTGATCCAAAACCTATATGCGAACGCACTCTGCCTTCATAAATCTCGCATTTCATGCCAGCATCAAGGTGTTCTTGGACTACTACGTGACAGAGATGGTCAACCAATCGCTTCAGCTCATCACGAGTAAAGCCATACACTCTTTTATCTACGACTTCTATTGTATCAGAAGCAGCGAAACCCATATCCAGCGTTGGTGACGAGATAGAGAAACCTATCCCGCCATTTATTCGATAGCCATCCCTGTTCATTCCAATCAGGGATACGTGAATCCTTGGAAATGCCTTAATCCTTAACACTTCATTCTTTTTTAGCGTCCTTCCACTCTTTTTCAAAATAGTCCATATAGTGCAATGCAATTGGACTTGATTTCATTACATGTAACGCAGGTGTATTTTTACTTTCAAGAGTAGGGAACACAGGACCTACAATGCAAGTATCATCGATTCTAAAAATACTATGAGCTGCAATATGATTAAAATATCGTATTTCAATATTTGGATAACGTTGTATTAGCTCTTTATACTTTGTTCTTACCTTTGTATAATCTAATTTCTTTGATTCTGGAAGCAATTCATATGAAACCAATAATACTCGAACATAGACTCCACGGTCCAAAGCCCGCAAAAGTACCTGTGCATTTTCTAATGCTCCATTGCTCGTATCTGCAAAATCATTGAAAAACCGTACTGCAGTCACCCCCATCACATCCAACTTCCTGTTCGAATTTCTTATATACTCTTCATATTTATCTCTAGAATCTCTATTAAACAAGACCTCTACGAGTTTAAGTTTTTTCAACTTTTCCGTCTGTCTATAATCTTGCCAAGCAATCACATACTGAATAATTGCCACTATCATACCTGCTGCCAAGCTTCCAAACAATGTCCCCCATTTACTATCTGGGGCATCTATTTGAAAGTAAACAATAATTGCTGTGATAAAGAGCATGCATAGTATCACTAAAATAACCATGCTTAATGACAGTCTTACACTTTTCCTAAATATCTCCATATCAATAACCAATTAGTAAAAATTCTCTATTTAATTCTGAATCACCATTCTGTTTATTTAGAGCATACTTATAATGGCGATCATAAACATCTAGATTTTCTTTATATCTCAGCATGATTTCAGAAAGCTCATCTATCGTTGGAGTTCCTCCAAATCTATACGATAAAACAATTATACTTTTCCGGAATTTCTTTATCAATCTCTCAAATACAATCAATGCATCTGCCTTTCTGAAATAATTAGGTGTAAAAGCAGCTTTTATCCTCTTATTCAGCGTGTCATTATCAATAAGGCTACCCCATTGGTCATATCTTGCAATTCCCTCTAAGAAATGGTAGCATTTGAGGTAATCAGAACTCTCATTACCCTCTCCACTCTTTCTTAAATATGGAGGATCTAAATACACCAAATCAAAATAACCTGTTCTAATATCAAAGACATCATGGCATATAACCTTACACTTCTCAGGAGATGAAAATACTGATTTGTTTATTTCATTCACAAAAGTGCTAAAATGTTCAGAAAAAGGTCTATCCCAAGTCGCTTTATTTCCAAAACCACGTACTACATCCCTTGTCCTCATTTCAAGATTCTTACGATGGAAAAGATTGTAGGGTCTCTTTGCCAAACATGACTGAAACAATGCATTATATGCTATTGCTTTCTTATACGCCAGTCTTTTACCTTTGTAGAAATGGCCCAAAGTTTCTATATTACCAATAACATTGTCAAGCCATAGGTTCTCATCATCAAGATAGTATATCCCTTGAAAATTGTCTGTTATAAAAGTGCGATGGTTATTGTTGTTAGACAATATATAGTCCACATCAGCCTCTATCAGGTGGGTTCTATTATTTTCTATGATAGACTCGCCAACCTTTTGATTAAATTGGAAAAGGTCGTTATACGTAACTCTCTTCCCCATTCTTTTAAATAGATAGCTTACCATTCCTGTACCACCAAATGCATCAAGAACCGTATGGAATTCATAGTTTCTCATGCACTCATATAACCAAGGAAGTATTTTTCTCTTACTTCCCTGGTAGCGAGTTGTTGGCACTATTTTCAGCAGGTTATCCATTTCCGCGTTAATCCGTATTCAATTATTCGCTTATAATGTTCAGATTGCAGTCACCATCACTCCCGCCAGCACTGCAATGAAGATACTCATCAGTGTACCAGCAAGCACATATTCTGATTTTCGGGTCTGAGCGTCACCAAACCTTATAATCGATTTTGCAGCAATCAACAGTCCTAGTGCCTCATAACGTTGCATAATCACGAACGCCAATATCAACCAACGTTCAATATTTCCTATCAGTGAACCGGCATTAAAACCGCCCTCTTGTTCTTTAGGCATATTCACGCTGTAGTGTTTCAACATCAGTTTGATAAAGATATTCGCAGGCTTCCAGCATACAATGATAGCAACAACCACCGCCACGTACTTGATAGAAATATCGAAAGGAATACCCCAATCATCCTGCAAGCACCACCATAAAGCCAGCCCCATCATCACAGCGAGATGCAGTACCTGGTCCACCGCAAACCATTTCACATTCTCCTCCAGATACGATTTCCACATATCTATCGCAAAGTGAGAAGTCCCTATCGCTAAGGCACACCACCAGAAATTCACATCCCATGAAACCAGCCAAGCCAGTCCAAACACAATCAAAGCATGCACATAGTGATACGCGCTCTTCCATTTCTTCTCAGCCTTATCTTTGCACACCTTATTACTCTGCAGAACAAAGTCCGCTACCAGATGCGCCAACACAAGACATAAAAACAACTCTAACCACATATATTCTTAAGCGTTAAATCCTCAAAATCCTTAATCGCCGTATTGACCAGCCCCCACTGCGCTTTTGTCGACCGCGTATTCACAGACGACTGGTAAATGCCAAGTTTCTCACTAATTTCTTTCTCTCTAAAGCCCAATAGTTTGTAAAATACCACCTCAGCCTGTTTAGCCGAATACGAATCAACAATATTACTCAGCAGCGCCACATACGAATCCAACAAATTACTGATAGAATCAGGAGTATCCTTTATCTGGAAAGCCGTAAACACATTACCCTTCCCACTAATTACATCTAGGTTTCTTCCCGACATATAGATAGCAACCCCATCAATAATGTCTTCATGCTTATTGGCATATTTGATATCACCGACTCCTATCGAAAATCGGATTCCAAACTTCTGTAATTCCTCATCACAATCCACAGCGCTTACCTGCATCTTAACAAACAACTTGATTAAAATGGCAATCCTCAGCGCATACCTGTATTCAGGAACAAAGCACTCTATGCAATCTCCCCTAATGATTCGGGCCCAAAAGCCATCATAGTCATTCTCAAAATCATCAAGCAGTCCTCTCAGCCTCTTACGCAGGGTAATTAAATCACCTGTAGCCAGCGAGGTTGAGCGCACTATATCAGCAGAAATCGTTGCTACCATATATCTTATATCTTTAAATCGCAGGCAAATATATCTATTATTTTTTAGATAAACAAATAATATCTATATTTTTTTAGATATTTTTATAATATCTATTAGGAACCTGACCCCATGACAGGTTGGGACACAAGCATCACAATCGCAATCCTATCATTTCTTTTTCGGAGGTGGCGTAGGTCTCGGCACTTTGGCTGGAATAACCCTGCCATCCTGCTTTCTTTCGGGTGTCGTTTGGCTTTTGTTACTCATAATTTTCGTTTTTAATTCCCTTTCTTTGTTGGTTCAACTCTAGTAGGCTGCGGTACTCTTGGAGCTTCAACCCTTCCTCTACTCTGTTTGTTACTCTCTTCCATAATAATTTGCCCTTTCTATCATTATAATTGTTTTCTCTTGTGCAACCTTCTCGATATCTTTATCTATTTTCCCAGTCAACCGATCATGTTCCGTAATATATCTGGCATTATCCGATTTCAATTTCTCATATTTCCCCTGTATCTCTCCCCATTTATGCGACTTCTCCGGCATTCCCTCTACCTGAAAGTATAACGCCAACAGTGCGTCTTTATAGCGATCAAGATCTTCATTCAACTTTAACAAACCATCCACCGTCTTCTCGTGGATACCAAACAAAGAATATATTAATCTCTTATTTTTTACCCTTACCGCAATAGGTAAAAGTAGAATTAAGGCTATCACCCCAAAGAACATCCAATCGTTAATAACATCAAGCCTTTGCACAACAAGGCTAAGTATCGGAGGTAATCCGAAGCAAGCATATATGCCCCAGAAATACCAATCATTTTGTTTCTCCCTCAACTTCTCGCAGTATAACGATGAATAGTTGATATCTGTATACACCGAAACAAAATCTGTCCATATCACCTCAAGCAGTCTATTTTTTTCCATACATTTCCTCTTGCGTCACCCTATTTCTCCTCTTCAGTTTCCTTCGTCAAGTCCGAAATAATAGTGTCAAGTATAAAATTAACCTTTCCGTATTGGCGACGCGCTGCCGTATATAGGTTCATAAGTTTATCATAATCCGCAGAACCATAATCACGTTTCTCTATTTTCACGTCGTCAATTAGTTCCCCATTCGGATTCCATAGCGATAGTTTTAGAAATGTTACATCTGGGGTTGAATGAATAAATAAACTATTTGGACTTACCTCATGATACAAAATAGAGATTGAACACCCTCCTATACTCACCATGTATTCGTTACTACTGGTTTTCTTCCACTCCACCTTACCCTCTTCAGTTTGGTCGTGCAACATTGCTACTAATTGCTGGTACTTCTCTATCATAATTGTACACATTTAATATTGGCTGCTATTTCAGACAGCACGTTCGACAATTTATTTATATGTTTGAAAACGACTTTGTCATCCAATTCTTCATTTGACTTCCATCTGTTCCTCAGATTAACACTATCATTTCCTATATCACTAATCATTTCATTGATTGTGGCAACATCCACACTACCAGTGCCTCGTTCCCTCATTTCAATCAACAAATGTCGCATCTCATCCAGTTTCATTGCTGCTGCCTCATACTGCGCTCCATTGATGCAACTATAAATCGAATTACACATTTCAATATGCTTCTCTATTTCAGCATATGTCAGAAATGATTTTATCTCTTCTGATTTTTTCAAGGCAGCATCCTTAGCAGCCTGAGCCACTCTTTTTACTTGTCTAAGTTGCCATAAAGTTATTGCAATAGCATAGACTGAGGCCGCACTTCCTACACCCGAAATATAGTCAGACACACCAGCATACACATCCCTACTAATTGCATAGATAACCACAGTGGAAATTACCATAATTATCAATATATGAGCAAGAATATGCTTCATAGTAAAACCTTGCTGATTATCTTCCATACGTTCTTATCTCTGCTTCCGTACTATCTGTTTGCAAATATACTAATTTTCTCTTTACCATCAAACAAAACACATGAAAAAATAACAGAAATGCAACAAAAACAAAAAACGCCCCCCCAAAAAAAGAATCAATCTCCTTTGAGGCGTTTGGCTGTTGCTGTCAGTACCTGTCCCCTGGCAGGATGTCCCATGACAGCACTAAAAAAGAGGGCAAGCTCGGTAATCATCGCTTGCCCTCATAACCATTAACCCAGAGCGTTCGAATCCCTTTCGGGCCTACCAGCGCCAGTGGTTTATTAATGCTGTAGCCACTTATGGACTACAGTCAGCGTCTGTTCCAGAGAACAAACGCGGCATCCCAAAGGGAAGCCATCACTCCGTAGAGTGAATAGTCCACTCATACAATAGAACCCCAGCCAATGCAGGAATTAACAAGTCGTTTGGCGGGTCATCCTCCAACGAGGTTCACCAATACTCTTGTCCAAACGAATGAGTGGGACCCTGCTCTGCTGCAGGGTTACATTTTGAATGTGCTCACACATCCTGTATCTATATTGAGTTCTTTACAGAACTTATCAATTCTCTTTTCATCTTCTGGCGAATGATAACTGAACTCCCACTGGACATCATCCTTAACCGAAGATCTCAATTGTTTGTAGTAGTCCATATCAACAGCACCTAGCGAGCAGCCAATGATGGTTATCTTTTCAATACCGCCCAACGAGTCAAAGAACCCCATGTGGCCATCTATGATTTTCCTTGTATTTTTGAAATTAGAGTCATAATACTTCTCCAACCGTTCTTCTGCAGCTTCCACCGCATAATATCGTATGGGCAACCGCCAGTTACCTGTCCAGTCATTCTCATGAAAAAACGCCAGATACGCCAACTTGTCATTTCTGAAATACCATCCTTTCTTATCCTTCTGCACGTGGCGGTAACGGCGGCGGTTCTGATTCTTATGCTTCCAACGTTCAAAAGCCTCCTGATCATCCGAATGATGTCCCAATACCAGCGACCCAAACTTATCCTTCCTGCTACCGTGTATATAGCATATCTGCTCAGAAGGAATACCATACTCACTTTCCAGAAACAACGTATAGTTAAAATTCAGAAAGATAGCTTCTTTGTCTATATCCAGCATCTTCTTCCGGAATCCCTTGGCATAATGAAGAGTGTTTATCCATCGATGGAAATGATACTTCATCTCAAATGTACAAGACTTAACAGCAGCTGTTATTTCATCCAAAGGCGCGAAATACTGGGCATAACTAAAGTCCTCATCATCCTCATCTACTCGTGGCAGCTGCATGTCAAGCATATCAAACACCTTTTCTCGGTTCAACTCACTAAGGTTGGTTTCAAAGTCTCGCCACAGATTTGAACGGCTCCAAGTGGCCACAGGATAACGCAATCCGTATTTATTATGTCTGTACTCATAAGGTTGCATACACCAGAACCAACCAACAGGCGTTGAAAAACTTCTTTCTAATGAACGCTGTCCGAAATACAAGTCAAAATACCCCACTGTTTGGGGACTTCTTCTGTAAAGATAGCGGCGAAAATTCATATATCCCGATTCAGCCCCATGATAGCGGTCAAAACCATTTCCTATCACATATAGATGTTTGGCTTGTCTCCCTTCTACATTATAATGCTTCTGCAGAGAACGCGGTGCAAGAGAACCACCCTTGTCATAACAGTATTTTGTCATCTCCTCCACCACTTGCGACTTAGGCATATCTAAAGGCAGAGTACTCAAAAACGCACTTACATTGAAAGGCTTTAAGTACCCCAATCCTTCCAGTGGCAACATACCATGAAGTTCCGAGAACCAATCCAACGCACGGATGATAAATGCACTTCTTTTATACTCTTCCGCATTTCTGTCCAGTTTCGTGGCAACACTTCTTTGAAAGGGAACAATGTCTTTTATTCTTCTCAGGATTTCTTTCAATTCGTGTTTCTGAGAAACACTATAATCCTTCGATCTTTTCACAGACTGATAATGCGCTGTTATTCTGTTCCTCAGCGTCCCAGCCTGTGATTGCTCCCCTACCGCCATAAGGAAAACCACCATAGCCTCCGCCATTTTGAATCTCATTAGAGCAGCATCAAAGCCTTCCAATGGTTCTGGCACTTCTATTTCAAACAAGGCGTTTAATTCATTGGCGCAACGATACATCTTCTCCATATTGCCGTCTTTTACCGTCTTATGGAGTTCTAATATTGATTGTAAAAGTTTTGCCTTGTTCATAGATTCCAGCCCTACCGTTTGCAAATATACGAAATTTCTCTTTCCTTCCAAACAAAACGCACGAAAAATAGCACAAATACAGCGAAAAACGCCAAACGCCCCGAAAAAGAACCTATCTTCTCCGAGGCGTTTGGCCTGTTCATGCCAGGGACCTGTCCCCTGGCAGGTTTGCCATGCGTCCCCTGCCATGTGCGTCCCAGCCGCGCGGCTTGCACCTTGGTGTTTTAGCATGGTATATATTGCGCCAAAAATAAAAAATATGCCGGACCTTTGATGGGCCGAGCATACCTATTTAATAGAGCGACAGGAGGAGCGGTTGCATCCCTACCTTGAGGGAGGGCCTTGGGTGGGTGATGTCTCTTTGGTTCTTTTTCTCTGCGCCAGAGCGCTCGGCTATGCCGCTTGCTACCAAAGGGACGCAAGAAATGAACGATAACTGAAAATGCCAGCTGGGTGGAGCTGCCACGTACCTGTCCCCTGCCATGTGCGATAACTGAAGATGCCAGCGCTGTGTAGCTGCCAGTATCTGTCCCCTAAGAATGATTTTAAGTCCAATTTTGTAGTAGAAACTACAGCGATGTTGAATTACTATCATTTTATTGCGCCAAATATACAAAAAAGGCCCTCACAAATTGATTGCGAGAGCCTAATTGTTTGTTTTTTATATCACGCTTCTGTTCCTTGGCAATCATTTCATAAAGCCATGAACTTTAAAGATGTCTATTAGTTCATCACTATTAGAATTATATTTATTCGTCTGTAGATAATTAAGCACATCAGTAAGAAGTTGCATTTCGTTTGAACTGCTCACTGCTTTTATCGCCCTGCGTAGGTCATTATTATCCAAGCAGTTTTTTGACTTGGTAACATTCTTCAATCCCTCTAAGTCATCAGGAATACCGAACTCCGTCAAATCTACATTAGCATCCTTAGCACTATTAAGTATGAATTTCTCCATTACATTATTAATCTTTATCAGATAATGCTGATTATCTGGATGCTTACACAAAATAGTATCAACATAACACTCTGGTACTATATGGAGATAAGAATCTTTCATTCTGCAAGGTTTTCTATATTGAAGAATGCATCTACACCATAGTCATATATGTTCTGCATATCTTCGTCTGTTGCCGTCTTAACAATGGTGGCACCATCTTTCTCATATATAAAGAATAGCCCCATCTGAGTTTTCTTTTTCAGTAATTCCCCTAAAACATATGGACTATGAGTGGCGATGAAAAACGAATTAGCATGTTCTCCATTTGCCAAATCAAGAATCCAGTTTGTGAGCCCTGCCTGAGTCGGAGGGAACAAATTGTTTTCGGGCTCTTCCAGAAAGATTTCACAGTGGTCAGCTAATACATACTGATTAAGAACCTTTTCAAAGTCATCTATGTCCGAAGCATGTGAGAAAGTATACCTTTCCTCACCATAATACCTTCCATACAACATAGGAACAGGATTTTTGTCCGACTTAATATCTGGATATGCATTATACTCCGCAACTTCAGTCCTGCCCTTCTTCACAAACAACTCCTCATAAATACTATTCCGAAGTTCTTCATTCACCCAGTCTCCTACAATTTTACTCGGACTGCCTGAGTGAACCAACGAAGAATTCAGATAATTTAGATGCACATATAAGGGAATCAAAGACTGTAGTCCACTAGAAATATCAGTAATATTCATGGTACTTCCATCCTGTATCTTCACCATATCCTTCTTTAAATCAGGATCATATCGATAAGACACATTGAGATGCAGTACATCCAGGAGCGTAGTTGTGGCTCTTCTGGCAGTTTCCCATTCAGTCATAAAACTCCTAATATTGTTCTGTTCTAGTGATATCTCAAACCAGTTTGGAATCACAGCAACAAGATTTCTCTCAGATGGGATATAAGATATCTTTGTTCTTCTATAGTCCCATCTTGCATCTTTCCATTCAAAAGAGAACGTCATTTCCGAATGATTATAAGAGAATTTCATATAATCCGATTCATACGAAATGCGAGAGTTTACATTGAAATAATCTCCCATTTTATGGAAAGTCTTCAACGGCTGAACAAATTTTTCACCATCAAATAATGACGGATCCTGTTGAAGTTCTATTTTCTTCTCCACCCATGTACAATAGCTTGCAACCTTTAGAATCGTACTCTTACCTAACGACTGCGGACCGATTATAACGCTAATTTGCCTTAAATCTATATCCGCATCAACGATAGGACCAACTGAGTGTATAGTAATATGCTTCATACCTTTATTTCCATATTGTTTTGCAAAAGTAATATTTTCATTCCAATCAAATTACATTAGTCGTTCGATATTTAGCATAATTAACATATAAAGAGCAGCATCTCTTGATGAGATATTCTTCATTGATCTGCAAATTGTCAGAGCTAAACCACCTATATTGACCTCTGTTTCTGCGATTTCCATAAGCTCTCTAACCATATCCTTCAGCTCTTGGTTTTCCTGGGCCCGTTGAATTATATTCTTCCTCCTCGCGTTTAACAAGGAAGTGTATCATTGAAATCAACTGGTCTTTTTCCATAGATTTAGAATCCCTTAGTAGGGGATGGCTATCGCTCGAGCTTTGCTCGCTCATTCCGAAGGTCTTGAGAATGCAGGGGTAAATATATAGGCTCTTCAACTTTTGGAGCAGCGAGCACCATTATGCTAGCATATTTGGCCGAGTCGTGACAAAAGTCAATAAAGTTAAAATCTTTACTGCTGTATACCATAGCTCTCATTCTTTGAACGAGCGCCGCTCGGCTCTGCCGCTTGTTCCGCGCTCGACCTCTGGTCGCTTGCTACCATCGGGACGCAAGAAGGTTTCAAGAAAGGTATCATTTTCTAAATTCATAAACAAGACGTCAAAATTGACAGCTTACAGGAAAATGCTTACAGCTTCTATTGTTTAACCGTCCAAACTTTGGGGTTCACTTCAGGACCCGTCCCCTGCCATCAGAAAATCCTTCACCGCCCCAGTTCTGTTATGGAACACGTATGCCCGCTCTCCTTGGTTCGCTTTCTTCGCGAACCAATCCTCAAACTCCGGGTATGCTTCCTTTAGCGAGTCAAAAAACTCGTCCGCTAAATCTATCCCCGAAAAAGGCCTCAACTCCAAATCCATACGCTTAACCTTGCTCAACCACCCACTTGTGCATTCTTATATTGATTAGAGGAGAATAGAAATACCTCTCATCCTCTATCGATGCATAGTTTGCAAACAAATTGTTTCTCATTTCCTCAGGCAGGTTAGCATATATATCTCCTGTGATATTCACGCTATCATCCCTAACATTCGCCAGTTGTTTAGAGGCAATGATGGGCTTCCCTTCACACATCGCGTTTCTCAACATGCCATCGGTAGAGAAAACGGTAATGGGACCATAATCAATACCCACTGCAACCACTTGTCGGCCAGCATCTAGGCGGAATTTACTTACCACAACTTCATTGACGCTTCTAACCTGAGCCGCTAAGTTGATGATGTCTTCAACATCCTTCTTCATCGGCGTATCAAATAATGCCAACAAACCGCCATCTGCCTGCAAATCTAAGTGTTTTAGACCCTTAGCACTTTGGAGAACACTCACAATCTGACTTAACGCCGCATGATATACATATTTGATAAGCCTGTCTCTAGCTAACAATCTGTTGATGATCCTTATGCTCATAGCTGTACAGTTCATTCGCACCACCTGATTCAGTGGTAATTCCTCTTCATTCATGCTATGAGTCTCAGGAACATCTGCGTCCTCCTTGAATTGAGTCACAAGTTCATCTAAATATTTTAATGACTCCTCAAAAGAGAATTCATTCATTTCAATCTTCATATGATTCAATCTTCTTAAATCGGTTATTGTTACCTTGCGAAATTAGTTCAGCAAAGTCTCTCTCAATGCTTTTACTCCATCCTTTCCCTTTGGTAGCGGCCAGGGCAAGTAATGAAAACTCATTAGCCAACGACGTACTAAAAGTACCTTTATCATCTGTACAAATGGCAAGTTTTAACACTCTATTCTTACTAAAAGGATTCAGATAGTATTTGTTGCCGGGGTGCGTATCATAACGCCCCAGTTTTCCTATCTGCAAGTTCGATGACGGGCAACTCTCTATGCATACGCCTGTCCCCTTTACTTGCTCTATCATTATCTTCTGAATCTTCATTACCAATTTAACATATTCATTGTCAAACTTTTCAGTAATAGGCCTCTCCCCTTCATTGATTATTATTTTATCCAGCATATATGCCTTATATAGCGTCTGCGCCTGTGCGTTTGCTCTGGCCTTGTTCGCATCTTCAGTATTTAGTTCCGCTGTCAGCGACCATATATCCAAGCCGTCTTCCTCATTGGCTTCATCACTTCTCAGAAGCATGCTTTCAAAATAGTGCTCAACGTTCAACTTGGCTGCATAGCGCTCATACCCTAAATCCTTATAGAGTTTATTAGCTAATTCATCAAGTCTCTTTCGCAGAGCAGACTTTATCGTGATATCGTTCAGTTGCGCCATTCTACATAACCATACAATATTATCCAACATCACCTGCTTAGGCATTGTCAGTGTGCAGTGCTTCCTTTTGTAGTATTCTCTTGGCAGCACACCTAACGCCAAGCAATGACCTAATCTATCATCCTTGCCAATGCTAGCATATACTATAACCTCCCAAATCGCACGCAATCCATCTGCTAAATCATAGTATTCTTCCCCTACATGGTAGGTCACATTCAATTTCTGTTTCTTACTGGCTCTAAGCACATGAGCATATACTTCAGGTCGGTAATAAAGTTCCATACCACCGACATCTATCCCTACTATATCATATTCACTTTCATTATCACTAATATAAAGGGTTAATTTCCTGTACTCGTCATGAATAATGTGACGTTTCTGATGATGCCTTCCCTCTTTATGCTCTCCTCCTTGTTTCCAACCTCTGTTAAGTTGAATCACAAAGGTAAGCCTCTTTTTCAGTTCCTTTTTCTTGAGGAATTTTTTATAAGTGAACAACCCTTTCCAATATTTACCTTTCGGCAATGACCAGCAGCCACAATTCACCCTGCTTTCTATATAGTCTTCCTTGTCTGGTCTGATACTGGTTTGTATCGATGATAGGTTACAGATAGACTGTATCTGCTCGGTAAAGAACGAAGAACGTGTTCGGAAGCCTATAAAGTTATCAAGTCCCGACATCTCATTAGCAAAAACGAGTTCGCGTCTCAGGTGAGTCTTTATAAGTTCATATAGATAAAACATCTCAATCCAAGGCCCTTTTAGAGCGGATGGCTTAGAGCGTTTCCAATAGTTCCAGAAAAATGCATATTCTATTTGCCGTTCGCCAGCATAAACACAATATGGCGATGCTTCGTCCTCACCCATTATCAGGTCTTCGTCGATGGCATAATCCAAAACTACACTTTCGCGCGTCCGCTTGCCATCCATGCGTAGCGAGTCAATATCCTCCTTTAATCCTGTAGCCTCTTCGTCACCGCTGCAATTGCCAATTTCCAATATTTCGTCTCTTTCTGTATTTGCATTCATATTCTGCCCCTTAATCAGCAGTTTATATAGACGCACTCGGATAGCCGCTGCCAACCTACACCATTTTGACATATCTTTGAAGGAATACTCCTTGTCAAAAGCGACTACATTATTAAGAGAGTATTGCAACTGTTCAAACTTATCCTTCAGACCTTCTATATCGTTCATCAGACAAATCCAGCTAAACTGGAATGCGTCTATAGAACCCCCAAAGTGTGAATGTATATCGCTTAGTCCAGTATCCAGAGCCATGTTCACTTTCTCATCATCATGTCCAATCACATTCGGCCAGAAAAAATCCTTACGTATCTTGGCATCTTCCTTAGCAAGATAGGCTGTCGTAAACAAGTCTTCGCCCAGACATTTCACCACCTCCCTCCATCTGAACAAATAATCGAAATTCACACACGGACGTTCATCCTTGTCTTTTTTAAGTACGTCTTTGGCAAATAAATAAGGTAATCCAACAAACTGTTGGATAAAGCTTTGATGTGGCCCCAGCTGTTCTTTCAGATAGTCTTTGTATACAGACATCTCTCGCATGGTAAAGCCGTCATCTTCACCACACGCCAAACGATTGAAATGATTGAGGAAATTACCAGTGGAGTCCTTTCCTATAATCATCCCGTATGCATTCTCTATGGGATAATCGTAATAGAGCGCTTTGATAGCTGCTCGTAATAAATCCATGTTTTATTACTTTTCTACTTTACCAATAAAGATGCCTGTTTCCGCCTTTCCACTTTCATTGACATCTTTTGCGCTATGCAATATATCCAGCAATTTCCCTTCTGGAATCTCATCAAGCAATTTTGACAACGTTTTAATGAATGAGTAGTGCAATTCATAAGCCTCACCATCATCACCAACCCTATAGGTCTTCATCCCAGTGTCATACAAACCCTCTAAGAACAGTTTATAGCGACTGACAGCCCCTTCTAATCCGTATGCAAGAGTTCTTCTTGAATTGCTTTCCATCATCTCAGTCAGCGACAGTAACACATCACTGTTTCGTATGATTGAATCAGAAGCAATGGCATGATATTCAGAATTATAGTCATTTACATTTCGAACGTTGTTTATATCCTTTTTCAACCTGCCAAGCAATGTCCAATCATGAGCGTGAGAATACTCGAAGAAATTAAAGAATGAAGCATATCGGTTGTATGAATACTTGATGTTTATCATATTCGAGAAAACCGATGTGATGTCAAAAACAACGAGCTGCACTTGCTGTGCTATTGGTTCAAGGTAGAAAGGCAAGCTGTTTCTTCTGTTTACATCTGGTTCATTTGTAAACTCATAATTATAGTTATATGATGTACACATAATCAGAAACTCAGCTAGCAAATACTTTTTCTTGGTCTCCGCGCTGGGATTATTCTCATCCACTTTTATCATCCTCACCACTTCATCCAGGAAGGAATAAAACGTTGAGTCCAGTAACAGCTTATCGTAATTATATATTTTATGAGTTTTTTCGCCTAGCCCTCTTATATACGAACCTGCAAAATATCTGAAGTAGTTGCCATTCACCATGCTTTGCATCTTTGTGGTCTTTCTGAACCATGGGTCGCTCATGAAAACATCACCGT
>Ga0310695_10006266_pt1 | contig 19804 bp, 15 predicted proteins | sample RumenRJG_04DNA_FD_203882 | JGI IMG/M metagenome (GOLD analysis project Ga0310695, IMG submission 203882) | Bovine rumen microbial communities from Lethbridge, Alberta, Canada - RJG_04 (v2) (version 2) | ecosystem: Host-associated > Mammals > Digestive system > Stomach > Rumen | place: Canada...
TATAGGCGTTGGTGCCGATGGCGCCGATGCCGGCCATGAGTTTGTCATACTCGTTGGGAATGTTGTACTGGGCGGCCAGTTGCGAGATGCTGTCGATCTCGTGGTAGAGCACGCGACGGCGCTCGGGGTCCTTGACCAGGCGGTACTGCTCATAGCGGGCCTCGATGGTGTCGAGCAGGGCGCGCTCGGCCTCATAGTTGCTCGTGCCGAACTGCTTGGTGCCCTTGAACATGAGGTGCTCCAGGTAGTGGGCCAGACCGGTGGTCTCGGCAGGGTCGTTACGCGAGCCGGTGCGCACGGCGATGTGGGCCGAGATGCGCGGGCTCTGGTGATTGACACTCAAGAACACCTTGAGCCCGTTGCTCAGGGTGTACATCTGTGTGGCCATGGGGTCGCCGGGGACCGTCGTGGCTACGGGCTTCTGTGCTGCCACGCCCAGGCAGGTGAGCACGGTCAGCATCATCATGAAAAACTTTCTCATTCTAGGTCTGTTATTATTTAAAGTTAAGATTAATCGGGTTAATTATCGTGGCAAATTTAGGCATAATTTCCGAATTATCGGCCACTCCATCGGCAGAAACGGCATTTTCTCCACGATGAGTGATTATAATGTCATGAATGCTATTGATTTAGCGCTTCTTTAACTTTGCGTGAATTTGTGATTATGTGTTATGGGTGAACTCTGGATTTCGGCATCATCGACGAAAAATCCTCAAAAGGTTTGCGCAATTACGGTTCTGTGGCTATATTTGTTAACTCAAATAATTAGGGGATGATATGGCGGTTTGACCCTAAACCCTGCGGGGCTAATGCGAATTTAACGAATTATTTTGAATGATTTTCTTGAAAAACGTTTTGTTAGCGTAATTGGCATTAAAAAACCATTCAGGGGCAACTGATTTATCGATTCCTGATAAGTAGTAAGATTCACGATATTGCGGGCATTGCAACTGGCAGGACACGACAAGAAACGATGTGAACGGTTTTCTAGTCACCGGCCCCAACGGCAACGCCATCTTCTTGCCCAAGGCGGGCTTGCGCTACATCCGTTCGGTCCATGACGCGGCTGCCTATGGCTACTACTGGACGCGCACGCTTCATCCTGTCGAAATTTATGGTGCTGACTACCTGCGCCTGGGCGATACGTGCCGTTTGGACTGGTACGACCGCAGTATGGGACTCACCGTCCGCCCCGTGCGCGCGACCGATTAACCGGCCATCCGTGCCCTCTAAATAACAAGTCCTGTGTCTGGCCATGATGCCACAACCACGGGACTCGTTTTCCTTGTTATTGCTTAATCTACTGTAAATGAGTCGATTGTGTCTATTGTGCTGGCTGTTGTCTTTATTAAGTAGGTGTAATTGTCTTTAAATTGCCGATTTTATGGCTGCTATGTGGATATTTTTTTGTACCTTTGCGCGATTTTTTACATCATTTATTATAGTAATTTTATATGACACCTACTACAAAAACCATCGTACTGAGTGACGGACGTGAGATCACTCTGCAGACTGGAAAGCTTGCTGAGCAAGCCGATGGAGCTGTTGAATTGAGGCTGAACAACACCATGTTGTTGGCCACCGTATGCTCGGCCAAGGAGGCCGACGAGGGCGTGGACTTCATGCCCCTGACTGTTGAATATAAGGAGAAATTCTCGGCCTATGGCCGCTTCCCCGGTGGCTTTACCCGCCGCGAGGGTCGCGCCAGCGACTACGAGATCTTGACCGCCCGCCTGGTCGATCGCGTGTTGAGGCCCCTGTTCCCCTCTAACTATCACGCTAACACCATCGTTCACATCCTGATGTTCTCGAGCGACGGTGTTGACGCCCCCGATGCCCTGGCAGGTCTTGCCGCATCGGCAGCCATCGCAGTGAGCGATGTGCCCTTTGAAGAGCCCATTGCCGAGGTGCGTGTAGCACGCATCGACGGTGAATTCGTTATCGACCCGACGTTTGAGCAGATTGAGAAGGCTGACATGGAATTGATGGTAGGTGCGACTTACGATAATATTATGATGGTCGAGGGCGAAATGGACGAAGTGAGCGAGGATGACCTGATCGCAGCATTGAAGGCTGCTCATGAGGCTATCAAGCCCATGTGCCTGATCCAGAAGGAGTGGGCCAAGGAACTGGGCGTCGCCAAGCGTGAATATTGCCACGAGACCGACGACGAGGAACTCCACGAGCGCGTGCGCAAGGAGATTTATCCCAAGTGCTATGCCGTTGCCCAGGCTGGCAAGGCAGACAAGCAGTGGCGCAACGAGACCTTCCAGAAGGCCTATGACGACTTCATGGAGACCATTCCCGAGGAGGAGCGCGAGGAGAAGGAGCCGATGATCAAGCGCTACTATGAGGAAGTGCAGCGCGACGCCGTTCGCCGTTGCATCCTCGACGAGCACATCCGCCTGGATGGCCGCAAGACCGACGAGATCCGCCCCATCACCTGTGAGCCCGACTACCTGCCTTATCCCCACGGCTCGGCCCTGTTCAAGCGTGGTGAGACCCAGGCCCTGGCTACCGTGACCCTGGGCACCAAGGACGATGAGAAACTCATCGACGACGTGCTGCGTCACGAGAACGAGCGCTTCCTGCTCCACTATAACTTCCCCGCCTTCTCGACCGGTGAGGCACGCGCACCGCGTGGCGTGAGCCGCCGCGAGATTGGCCACGGTAACCTGGCCCATCGCGCCCTCAAGCGCATGATCCCCGAGGACAACCCCTACTGCATCCGCATCGTGAGCGACATCCTGAGCAGTAACGGCTCGTCGTCGATGGCTACCGTGTGTGCCGGCTGCATGGCACTGCTCGACGCCGGTATCAAACTCAAGAAGCCCGTTGCGGGTATCGCCATGGGCCTGATCACCGACGAGGGTAACGTCAAGCACGCTGTGCTGAGCGACATTCTGGGCGATGAGGATCACCTGGGTGACATGGACTTCAAGGTGACTGGTACCGTTGACGGTATCACCGCTACCCAGATGGATATCAAGTGCGACGGTCTGCCCTACGAGATTCTCGAGCAGGCACTGCGCCAGGCCCGTGAAGGCCGCCTCCACATCCTCAATCTCATCAACCAGGCTATCCCCGCACCGCGCGAGGACTACAAGCCTCACGTGCCGCGCATCGTCACCATGACCGTGGACAAGGAGTTCATCGGTGCCATCATCGGCAAGGGTGGCGAGGTTATCCAGGGCTTGCAGGAAGAGACTGGTACTACCATCAGCATTGAGGAAATCGACGGCAAGGGAATCGTTGAGATCGCTGCCGCCAACAAGGATAGCATCGACGCTGCCGTGGCACGCATCGAGGCCATCATCGCCGTGCCCGAGGAGGGTCAGATCTACACCGGCAAGGTGGTCAGCATCCTCGAGTTTGGTGCTTTCGTTCAGTTCATGCCCGGTCGTGACGGCCTGCTGCACATCAGCGAGATCAGTTGGGACCGCCTCGAGAGCATGGAGGCCAGCGGCATCCACGAGGGCGACGAGGTCACCGTCAAACTCATCGAGATTGACAAGAAGACCGGTAAGTTCCGCCTGTCGATGCGTGCCCTGCAGGACAAGCCCGAGGGCTATGACGAGCGCAAGCAGGGCGGCAATGGCCGTGGCCCGCGCCAGGGTGGCAACGGCGGTGGCAACCGCGACCGTGGCCCGCGTCAGGGTGGTGGCAATGGTGGTAATCGTCCCATGGGCGGCAACCGCCAGGGTGGCAACCGTGGCCCGCGCCGTCCCCGTCGTGACGATCGCCGCGACGACGAGTAATCACTAGCGACAACAACTCTCTCATGATATCGAGCGCCGAGGCAACACCTAGCCCCGGCGCTCGTGTTATATCCCGCATCCTTAGCCGATGTGGATCAAGCCCCATGGCGACTGAAACTATTCATCGCGCTACGCGCGAGAAATCAAAATTATAAATAAAATTGAAATAAAAATTTATTTTGTTTGATATTATAAAAATTTTTATTTGATTTCTCGGCCGTAAGGCCGATTTAAAACAAGCGAGTGAATTATGACACAGCCCCTAGATGTGAGCCTGTACCTGGTTGGCGATTAATCGTCCATGCCCAGGAAGCGGCCTGAGTTGTCAAAGTTCAGGTCCATGCCGTTGGCGAGTTCGATCTCGTAGCCGTGGTACTCCTTGTTGACCTTGGTGATGGCCAGGTTGCGGTAGTTGCTTCTCACATAGTTGGAGATAGCCTTGGGAATGAAGAAGGCGGGCACGCCTCTCATCGATTCCACTTGGTCCCACTGGTTATTTACTGTCATGATGGCGTTTTTTTGTGACCAATAGAGACTGAATTGCTACGTATTTATTACCTTTGCGGATGTAAAAGCATATCATATGATAGGATTAAAGCGGAATTATTGTGGATTGTAAGAAACTATACCAGCGATTCAAGCAATGGCAATTGAGTCCATTCGAAAACGAGTTTGCTTCGCATGAGACTTGCCATTGCAGCAACTGCGGCCATGATTTTGTGGGCAACTTTTGTCCCTATTGTTCCCAGAAGCAGGGCATCGGCCCCATCACCTGGAAAAGTGTGGCCAAAGGCATTGGCGAACTCTGGGGGCTGCACAACCGCTCGCTGTTATACACCATCGTCCAGTTGCTGCTGCGTCCGGGCTACTTCATCGGCGACTACATCAGTGGCAAGCGCCAGGTGAGTTTCCCGCCTGTCAAGATGCTGATGCTCATCGGCGTGATGGGCGTTATCGTCGATTTGTTGACGGGGGCCATCCACGGCTTTGTCTATAGCAAGGGCGCTAAGTTGGCCTATGTCAACGACGTGTTCAACTGGCTCAATAACAATGTGCAAGGCATGTTCCCTCCTCCCAGTGAGTTCTTGAGCCGGGTGCTCCATTGGCTCAACACCCATCCCGATGTGTTCTCCTTGATATTGCTGTCGTTCCTGATTATCCCCGTCCACATCATTTTCCGCTTCTCCCTGAGCAACACGAGGCACACCCTACCGCAGGGTTTCTTCATCCAGGTCTTCAGCACCGCGCTGTTCCTGATGCTGAACATGCTCTATGACATCACTGCCAAGGGGTGGTTTGTGGCGGCCCTGGGCGCGCTCATGGTTTTCATGACCTACAAGCAGTTGTTTGGTTATGGCGTGTGGGGAACCCTGTGGCGCGTGGTGGTAGCCTTTGTGTGCGCCTTCATGTTGTTGTCGGTTTTGCTCAACATCAACTATGGCATCTATCTGCTGGAGAATCATCAGCCGGTTACGGCACGGGACTTCTTCCTCAATGCTCCCATCTGCCTGGCCATCCTTACGCTTATCCTCGTGGCTTGCTACTACATCAGTAAGCCACGCCGAACACATCAGGCAAACTGAACGGATAACGGCAGGCCTTCACCTGCTATACATTAGTTGTCAGTTTTACAGTTTTCAGTTTTCAGAAAGCGGATGTCGCTGAAAACTGACAACTAAATCTTCGCGTGAGACTCGATGCATCGGCGTTGCGTTGCAGCCGTGCTATGCTTTTCTGGACAGCAATGAACGGTAGAGGGTGATGCCCAGCAGCGGCACGGCGGTGCCAACGATGGTGTAGAGTACCCAGAAGAGGTCGGTCGTCGAGTTCTCGTGGATAACCATGTGGCAGCCGATCTGGCCCCAGTTCAAGCCGTAGTACCAGATCTTGAGGGCCGACACCAGTTTGAACGAGATGATGTGCCAGATGTAGATGTACAACGTGTTGTTGCCACAATAAACCATGAAGCGCTTGACGATGCCCTCGTGGCGGTCGAGCCATGAGGCGACATGATGAACCATGAGGAAGCCGATGGCGCCCGTGAAGGGTAGGGTAGCAACCGTGTGCAACTCGACCTTCAATGCCATGCCCTGCCAGCCCCGTGAGGCGCCGACTAACAGAATGACGGCATAGAGCAGCGTCAATGCCCAGTGCTCGGGAATGCGCTTCTCGTGACGGCGGTAGAGCACGCCCAGGCTGAAGAACAACACGCCCCAGCACTCACGGATGCCGCCCTGGACGACGGTAACAATCTGCAAGTGGTTGGCGACCTTGAACCACGCGAAGCCCACTGCCAGCACGGCAATCACGGCCGGAATGGTGTCGTGGCCCAGCCAGCGGTGACGGTTGTGCAGCAGCAGGTACAGCACTAGGAACACGATGCTCGACAGCAGCAATGCCCTGAAGAACCAGAAGGCCCCCGCCAGGAACTCGTCATAGCCGCCCATCGAGAAAATGATGTGCACCAGCCGCTGGCAGAACTGGTAGCCGTCATAGGGGTGGGTCACTCCGCCTGCCCAGTTGCCGTATTGCTCGTTCATCAGCCCGATCTTGAAAAACAGGTTGTGGAAAACCAGGAAAAACAGGCTCCACTTGACAAACGGCACATAGAGGCCCTTGAAACGCTTTTTGCAGAAGGTCCACGGGTCCTGCAGGTACTTCTTGTCAAAGAAATAGCCCGCCGCGATAAAGAACACCGGCATGTGAAACAGGTAGATGAACGTCACCAGCAGGGAAGGCCCCTCGGCATGCCCCGCACACATCAGTATAATGGCTATCGCCTTGCAGATCGCCAGATTGGTATTCCTCGGTTTCATTGACATTGGGTAAAATAGGGACGGTTCTTTTGATGTAAAAATGGAGTGGTTAAGAACCGTAAATGATTGATAAATATTGTGCTAATATAATGAATAGTGAGTATGCGCCTCATAACAATAGTCCGGAAAAATTACATAGAAGAACCGTCCCTATTTTACCCATTTTTGGCTTGTAGCATGGTGGGGAGGGGGATGAAGTTGTAGCCTTTTTTCTTGAGGGTCTTGATGAGGGCGGGCAGGCGGTCATAGAATTTCTCCACGCGGCGCGGGTCGGTGCCCAGGTGGATCATCAGTAACTGACCGTTGAGGGAATTTTCACGCTCGCAGCGCATGATGCGGTCCCACAACCAGCGGTTGTCGCGGTAGCGGTTGCCGCCTTCCTGCTCGATGCCGGGGTAGGTGTAGTCCATACTGCTGGCCGTGCCGGGCGAGAAGTTGACCAGTTGCAGGCCCATCTCGCGTGCCCAGGCGGCCACGGTGGCGTTGTGCCACTCGTAGGGGGGGATCATCCACGGCGCCTGCTGTGGCGTGATGCCAAACCGTGCCAGCGCCTGGTAACTCTTGATGATGTCGTCACGGAACTGCTGCTTGGTCACCAGCAGCGAGTCGCGCTGCTGCCAGTCGCAGTAGAGCAGGTGTCCGAAACTGTGGCTGCCCACGTAGTGCCCGTCGGCGACGAGCCGGCGGACGATGTCGGGGTAGAGGTCAAAGAAGCGGCCCGTGAAGAAGAAGGCGCCCTTGATGCCCTGCTGCTTCAGGGTGGTGATGATGCGCTCGGCCCCATCGGCGCGGTCGTCGGCAGTGAACACGAGGCATATCTGGCGCTGGGTCGTGTCGCCGCGCACGATGGCACCCTCGTCCCAGGTGAACTTGCCGCTGGCGCTCCGGCCCTCCATCTCATAGAACGAGAAGGGGAACGTCAACGACGCGGTGCCGTCCATGGTGGGCTCGTTGGTGCTGTAGTCGTGGGTGTTGTCGTGGAAGACGACGTCACCCGGCTGGAACAGGTCATAGGTGTTGCCTGCGACATTGTACTTGTCGCTGGCCAGTGTCACACCCTTGAGGCTGTTGAAGATTGTGGCATACACCGGGCCGTCGACCAGGCCGCCGGTGGGCATGCCCACGCCCTCCATCACATAGTTGCTGTGCGGTGCATGCGGGTAGGTACCGCCACGGGGCAACTCCACAATCATGCTCGTTCCCCACGGGTTGCAGCCCAGGAGCCAGTCCCTGAGAGCCGCTTCCATTTCCACGAACTGGCGGTCACCGGTGAGTTGGCGGTAGAAGATGCACTGCGTGAGCAGCGCCGTGGTCAGGTTGTTGCTGCACCAGATGCCCGGCACGCCCCACAGGAAAGGGTTGCCCGTCTGCCGTGCACGTCCGAGCACGCGCTCAATGCCCGCCTTGATGTTGCGGATGAACTCGGCTTGCAGTCGCTTGTTTGCCTGGGCCTCTTGAGCCACGCGCACGTGCCCCATGTTCATGAAGGGGTACCACTGGTAGTGGCGGGCGCTATCGGCACCCATCCACGGTGTGACGGGCTCGCGCCGGCCATATTCCACGGCCTGGGTCAGATAGTCCTGCTTGCCAGTCATGTGGTAGAGTTCGATGGCGCCCAGTTCCATATCATCTACCCAGTTGTCCTCCTCGTAGATGTAGGGCGAGACCACGCTCACCGTCTGGGCATTGCCGGGCTTGTCGATGCCCACTTGCAGGGCTGCGGCGGCCTTGGCGCCGATGTGGGCGGCAAACTCGGGATAGTAGGGTGCCAGCACGCGTGAGCCCAGGGCAAAGTCGCTAGCAAATTTGCCTGCCGTGCTGGCCGCGCCCGTCGTGGCGTTCATGAACTTGCCGCGCTGCTGCGGCTTGCCGTCGATGTAGTAGACGGGCCGCCCGTTGTTGGGGCCCCAGCCATAGTCGGCAGGATCGTCCTTGGGCAACTTCATGCCGATGTGGTCGCGGTCGTCGGCAATCTGGTTATAGAGTTCGCCGGGAGCGGGGTTCATCTTGTCGAGCCACGTGAGGCCCCAGTAGATCTCGTCGATGATGTCGGGGATGCCGTTGGCCCCCTCCAGGCCATTGGCCTGGTAATGGTCGCCGAAGGCCCCCGGGCACTGCTGCCAGGCGGTCATCATCTGGTAGATGGCGTTGGCGCTCGTCGTGGTGTACTGCAACAGGTCGGCGGCATCGTGCCAGCCGCCCTTGACGTCGATGCGCTGTCCCTCCTTGTCGGGGTGGTAGCGCACATAGGCATCCTTGACGTGGCAACTGTCGCGCTGGAACGGGTTATAGCCGCACCGCTGCTGGCGCATGTAGTTGAGCACAAAGTCGGCCGTGCCGTCCCACACGCGGTTGTTGATGGGGAAAACCGGCGACGAGATGCCCGCAGCCACGATGCGGAAGGCCCCCTCGCCGTGAAAGTCGCTGAAGTCCAGGCGGCACGTGGCCTGCATCTGTCCCCACGGCCCCGTGTCGCGCGTGGCCGTCGAGCGGTAGGCCGTCTTGCCGGTATAGGCATCGACCAGTTCAAATCCGGTCACGGCCACCTTGTCATCGCTCATGAGAACCGCCACCTTGACGGCATCGGGCAGATAGCCCAACTGGTTGATGCGGATCCAGCCCTCGGCATGCATGGCAAGTGCCACCGCCAGTGTGATGAGTAATGTAATCGACAGACGTTGTTTCATAATCATTGTAAACGATGTAGAGGTGGGTTAAAAAACAAGAAATCCTGTAATGCCCGCGAGGATGATGACCAGAATGGGATGGATGCGGGTGAAATAGACGATGCAGAACGAGGCGACGCAGATGGCGATGGTGATGAGGCGCTCGCTCGTCTCGTAGCCGAAGTTCTCGCTGTTCATCAACAGCAGCGCTGCCGACGCGATGAGACCGACCACAACGGGCCGCAATCCCATGAAGGCGCCCTTGATAAAGGGGCTCTGGCGGTGCCGTTCGATATAGTGGGCTGCGATTAGGGTGAGAATGAACGGCGGCAGCACCACGGTGAGCGTGGTGATGAGCGAGCCCAGCATGCTGCCGGTGACGACATAGCCGATGTAGGTGGCACTGTTGATGCCGATGGGGCCGGGCGTCATCTGGGAGATGGCGACGATGTCGGTAAACATCTGGCTCGTGATCCAGCCCGAATCCACGACCTCGCGCTGGATGAGCGACAGCATGGCATAGCCGCCGCCAAAGCCGAACAGACCGATTTTCAAGTAGGCCCAGATAAGTTTCAGGTAATCCTCAAGCATGGCGTTCCTCCTTTCCGCTGTTTGGGTTAGTCCCGTTTCCCGCGTTCAACATCGAGTGCATGTAGTAGATGTAGCCGCCGATAGCGCCCAGCACGATATAGATAATGGGATTGGAGATGACGGGAATCTTGCTATAGATGAGCAGGGCGACGGCCACTGGGATAATCACCGTCTTCCAGTTGATACCCGCGCTCTTGGCCGTGGTGAGCACTGGCGCGATGATGAGGGCAACCACGGCAGGACGGATGCCCTTGAAGATGCGGCTGATGACGGCATTGTTCTTGATGGTTTCGGGTGTGAGAAAGATGGCTATGGCCAGGATCATCAGGAACGAGGGCAGGATGGTGCCGATGGCGGCACAGATGCTGCCTTTCAACCCCTTGAGCCTGTCACCGATGACCACACTGATGTTGACGGCCAGGATGCCAGGCATGGACTGAGCCACCGCCAGCAGGTCCAGGAACTCGTCAAGTTCTATCCACTTGTGCTTATCGACGATCTCGCGCTGAATGATGCTGATCATCGCCCATCCGCCGCCAAAGGTGAATGCGCCGATCTTGCTGAAGGTGAGGAACAGTTGCAGGTACAGGTTATTCATGATAGCATGTCAAGGAAGAGGAGTGAGGGCATACCTTATTTCTTGCGTTCCAGCAGGCGCTGCGCATGGATGAAACCATAATTGCTCTTGCTCAGGTGGGTGCGCATGAGCATAAGGCTGTCCACATAGGCGATGCCACCACGCTTCATGTCGTAACTCACATATCCATAGACGCGTCTCACCTGTCGTGCCGTGTCGCTCTGGATGTCGATGGCTACCCAGCCGTCGCTGTTGGTGCCGCGGGTGATCTGGGCCGTCGCGCCGTCGGTATAGTCCACGTTGAGGCTCACCTTGAACTCGTTGCCGCCGCGTGTGAGTTTGTAGGCCAGTTGATAGCGGTCACCAGCCTGCTTGTCGTTGCCGGGATGGATGTCAAAGGTGATGAAACCGCGTTGTGCACCAGGAGTGATGAGATAGTCTCGTTGCCCCTTCCACAGGTCGATGGAGTCGCCCTTGGCATTGGCCTTCAGTGGCTTCGGGTGCATGCCTCCGCGGTTGCGGGGTGTCACATCATGGGTGGGAGCGCCTTGAATCTCGGCTGGGCCAGCCAGGATGTCCTCGTCTTTATTACCCTGCTTGTCCAGTTTGTCATACCGGTTCTTGAGTTTGCCCACGGCCTTGTCATAGGCCTTGGTATAGTCTTCCATGTTGTGGGCATACCACACGAGCGACGTGTCGTAGTCCTGCTGGGTGATGCCATGCTTCTTGAAGACGGACTGCTTGATGACCATCTTGCTGGAATCACTCTCAAACTCGTTGATGTGACTCTCAATGTAGGCATCGGCAATCTGCAGGTCCGCGATGAGGTCGGCCATGTCGTTGATGCTCATGACGTGACTCGGGGTCTTGTCACACGAGAGCAGCGACACGGCCAGCATCAGCAGCAGGAATATGTGGAATGGAGCCTTGGACATGGGTGGTTATTGGTCTGTTTTGGCGGGATTCTCTGTTTTTTCTTCGGCATCGTTACCATCGGCCTCGTCTTTTTTCTCGTTGAAGAGCGTGGCCAGATAGCGGGCATAGAACAAGATCAGTACAATGACGCTCACGCTGAGCGAGGCGTCGGCGACATTGAAAATGGGCTGGAAGAACACAAAATGGTGACCGCCGACCCACGGCATCCATTGCGGCCAGTTCCACTCACACAGCGGGAAGTAGAGCATATCGACGACCCTGCCGTTGAAAAGGGTGGAGTAGCCGCCATCGGGCGGGAACAGTTGAGCCACTTGGGGTGGCATGGGATTGTTGAAAATCAGTCCATAGGCGATGCAGTCAATCACATTGCCCAGGGCACCGGCGGTGATCAGGGCGATGCAGGCGACATACCCCTTGGGGATGTCGCTGCGGTCGCGCAGTCGCCACAGGTAGTAGATGAACGCTCCCGAGGCAACGATGCGGAACAGGGTGAGCAGTAGTTTGCTCCCCAGTTCCATGCCGAATGCCATGCCGTTGTTCTCGATAAACAATATCTTGAACCACGAGGTGATGTCAATCTCCTCGCCGTAGTAGAGGTGGGTCTTCACCCAGATCTTGACGGTTTGGTCGATAACGATAACCAGCGCGATGATGAGCGCTGCAAGTTTGCCGTTAGAAATTTTCATGAGAGGGCTCTAACGTCAAGATTTCTTCTTGTTCTTGGCCTCAATCTCCTTACCCTCGATTGACAGGGTAGCATGAGGTACAGCATGGAGGCGTTCCTTGGGAATGAGTTTGCCCGTGATGCGGCACACGCCATAGGTCTTGTTCTCGATGCGCACCAGTGCGGCCTGCAACTTGCGGATGAAATCCAGTTGTCGCTCGGCCTGCTGGCTGGAGACCTCCTTCTGGAGTGTCGATGCGCCTTCCTCCATCATCTTGAACGTGGGATTGGACTCGTCAAACATGATGGTGTCGGTCAAGCGCTTGTAGTTCTCCTGGGCTTGCTCGATCTTGGCCAGTATGAGTTCTTTGAACTCCTGCAACTCCTCGTCGCTGTATCTGGTTTTTTCTTGTTTGGTTGCCATAATCGGAAGAATGATTGGTTGTTATCTCTTTTGATGATTATATGGTAGCGTTGGATTACATTTTCTCGATGTTGACGGGCAGCATCCAGCCGTCCATGTCGAGTTGGACAGCGGTGGCGGCATCGACGTTACCGATGGTGATGCTGGTGGCAAGCACTTGGCGGGCGATATAGTCGCCGTGGGTGTTGATAGCCTTGTCGGTGCGCTCGTCGGGAGCGATAGTGACGGTGATCTTGTCGGTGATGTTGAAGTCCTTGTCCTTGCGCACGTTCTGGATGCGGTTCACCAGTTCGCGGGCGATACCCTCAAGGTGCAACTCCTCGGTGACGGTGATGTCAAGTGCCACGGTGAGGTTGCCCTCATTGGCGACAAGCCAGCCGGGGATGTCCTCGCTGATGATCTCGACATCGGCAAGTTCGACGACAGCCTGCTGGCCGTCCAGGTCAATGGCGAACTGGCCGTCCTTCTCAAACTGGGCGATTTCGCTCTGTGACATGCCGGTGATGCGTGCGGCCAGGGCTTTCATGACCTTGCCGTACTTCGGACCTAGTTTCTTGAAATCGGGCTTCACGCGCTTGACCAGGATGCCGGCGTCGTTGCCCACGAGTTTGATCTCCTTGACGTTGACCTCGCCCTTGATGAGGTCGGCCACGGCCTCGACATCGGCGCGCTGCTTGTCGTCGAGCACGGGAACCATGATGGCCTGCAGCGGCTGGCGCACCTTGAGGTTCTGCTTGCGGCGCAGCGACAGCACCATCGAGGTGATGTCCTGGGCAGCCTGCATGCGCTGTTCCAGTTTCTTGTCGATAACCGTGTCATCGCTCTTGGGGAAATGGGCCAGGTGCACTGATGTCTCGCTATGGGTCAGATCGCGGTACAGGCGGTCGCTGTAGAAGGGGGCCACGGGAGCCATGAGCAGCGCCACGGTGGTGAGGCACTGGTGCAGGGTCTGGTAGGCGGCCAGTTTGTCCTGTGTCATTTCACCGCCCCAGAAGCGCTTGCGGTTCAGACGCACATACCAGTTGCTCAGGTGGTCGCCGACAAAGGTGCTGATGGCACGGGCAGCCTTGGTGGGCTCATAGTCCTCCAGATCGGCCTGTACCTCGGCAATGAGCGAGTTGAGCAGTGAGATGATCCAGCGGTCGATCTCGGGACGCTCGGCGATGGGCACTTGGGGTGCCTCGGTGTCGAAGCCGTCCACGTTGGCATACAGGGCAAAGAACGAGTAGGTGTTATAAAGCGTGCCGAAGAACTTGCGGGCGACCTCGGTCACTCCTGCCTCGTCAAACTTGAGGTTGTCCCAGGGCGACGAGTTGCTGATCATGTACCAGCGCAACGGGTCGCTGCCAAACTTCTCGATGGCGCCGAAGGGGTCAACGGCATTGCCCAGGCGCTTGCTCATCTTGTTGCCGTTCTTGTCGAGCACCAGGCCGTTGCTAATGACGTTCTTGTAGGCCACGTTGTCAAACACCATCGTGGCGATGGCGTGCAGCGTGAAGAACCAGCCGCGGGTCTGATCCACGCCCTCGGCAATAAAGTCGGCGGGGAAGAAACCGCCCTGGTCCACGGCCTCCTTGTTCTCAAACGGGTAGTGCAACTGGGCGTAGGGCATGGCGCCGCTGTCGAACCACACGTCGATGAGGTCCAACTCGCGCTTCATGGCCTTGCCCGTGTCGCTCACCAGGATGATGTCGTCAACATAGGGACGGTGGATGTCGATTTTGTTGTAATTCTCCTCGCTGTAGTCACCGGGGATGAAGCCCTTGTCCTTGTAGGGGTTGGAGGTCATCACGCCAGCGGCCACGGCCTTCTCGATCTCGTTATAGAGTTCCTCGATGCTGCCGATGCACTTCTCCTCGCCGTCCTCGTCGCGCCAGATGGGCAACGGGGTGCCCCAGTAGCGGCTGCGGCTCAGGTTCCAGTCGTTGAGGTTCTCCAGCCACTTGCCGAAGCGTCCGGTGCCGGTGTGCTCGGGCTTCCAGTTGATGGTGTGGTTGAGTTCGATCATGCGGTCGCGGCATGCCGTGTCGCGGATAAACCAACTGTCGAGCGGGTAGTAGAGCACAGGCTTGTCGGTGCGCCAGCAGTGGGGATAGTTGTGGGTGTGCTTCTCCATCTTGAAGGCGGTGCCGTCCTGCTTCATGCGGATGCAGATGTAGATGTTCAGGTCCTCGGCCTTGCTGGCTGCGGCCTCGTCATACTTGCCGCCGACGGTGTATTGCGGGTCATAGGCGTTCTTGACCCAGCGGCCTGCATATTCCTTGTAGAGATCCACGTTGACGAAGTCCTTGACAAAGTCCTCATCAAGATCCTCGAGAAGGTAGTATTTACCCGTGAGATCCACCATGGGGCGGGTCTCCATCTTCTTGTTGATCATGTACAGGGCGGGGATGCCGGCGGCCTTGGCCACGCGGGCATCGTCGGCGCCAAAGGTGGGCGCGATGTGCACGATGCCGGTACCGTCCTCGGTGGTCACATAGTCACCCGGGATGACACGGAATCCGTTCTCGTTGCCCACAATCTTGCCGTCCACCTTGTCCACAGGCTTTACCCAGGGGAACAGTTGGGCATATCGCAACTCCAGCAGGTCCTGGCCCTTGAACTGGGCAATGACCTTGTAGGGCACGACCTTCTCGCCAGCCTTGTACTCCAGCGGCATGTCCTTGCCCTCGGGCTTGAAGTAGGCATCCAGGCGGGCCTGGGCCAGCAGGTAGATGGCGGGCTTGCCGTTATAGGGGTTGAAACTCTCGACGGCCACATAGTCGATCTTGGCGCCCACACACAGGGCAGTGTTGCTGGGCAGGGTCCACGGGGTGGTCGTCCAGGCCAGCACATAGGCCTCGTTGAAGCCCTCATCGGCGGCCTCGCTGATTATCTTCATCGCGGGATGTTCGTCACCGCTCAGGACGGTGAACTGGGCCGTCACGGTCTGATCCTTGACGTCGCGGTAGCAGCCGGGCAGGTTCAACTCGTGGCTGCTCAGTCCGGTGCCGGCAGCGGGCGAGTAGGGTTGGATGGTGTAGCCCTTGTAGAGCAGGCCCTTGTTGTAGAGTTGCTTCAAGAGCCACCACAGGCTCTCGATGTAACTGTTCTTGTAAGTGATATAGGGGTCGTTCATGTCAACCCAGTAGCCCATGCGGTGGGTCAGGTCTTCCCACTCGCGGGTGTATTTCATCACCTCCTTGCGGCAGGTGGCGTTGTACTCATCGACCGAGATCTTCTTGCCGATATCCTCCTTGGTGATGCCCAGGGCCTTCTCCACGCCCAGTTCCACAGGCAGGCCGTGGGTGTCCCAACCGGCCTTGCGCTTCACCTGGTAGCCCTGCATCGTCTTGTAGCGGCAGAAGATGTCCTTGATCGACCTGGCCATCACGTGGTGGATGCCAGGCATGCCATTGGCACTGGGAGGACCCTCAAAGAACACATAGGCAGGAGCACCCTCGCGCTCACTGATGCTACGGCCAAACACATCTTCCTTGTCCCACTGCTGCAGGACTTCCTTATTGATATCCGACAGGTTAAACCCGTTATACTCGTTGAATTTCTTCATTTTTAAATAATGTACATTACAAATTTGGGTGCAAAGGTAGTGAAAATTTGTCCAACTCCCGCATAAAACCCCACAAAATCCATTTTGGGTAAAAAGAAGTGTCCCTATTTTACTCTTCTGGGCTCTATTAAAAGGGCAGCACCGAACAACTTTTTCCTGGGGTTGTCCGGTGCTGTGAAGTTTGATTAAGAAGGTAGGGTGGCTATTCAGTTCTTGAGGATTTTCTTGCCGTCCTTGATGATGATGCCGCGGTTGTCCCTTGTGGCTTGAACGCCGTCCAGGCGATAGGCCTGGCCATTGGCGGGAGTGATGGGGGCTACCACCTCGTTGATGTTGGACTGTTGGCCGGTCTTCTCGAGGTATTCGGCCTGGGCCTTGGCCATCTGCTCACGGAACTCAGCACTGCCGTGCAGGGCACCATAGGCGATGCTGGCGGCCACGCGGCTGGCATCAACGTCGCTCTGCCAGTGGGCACCGACGATCACGCGGCTCTCGCCATACATCCAGCCGCGGGCAAAGATGGTGTCGGCAGCGGCAGGATTGACTTCGGCCAGCAGCAGGGCTGTGGTCCAGCCGCGCATGGTGTGGCCCGAGGGGTAGGAACCCTCACCGCGCAGTTCGTCCTCCTCGTCGGTGAGCATCTTGTCCTCAAAGCGCTCAAAGGGGCGCTGGCGGTGATAGAAGGCCTTGGGGGCAACGCGCATGGCGTCGGTCGTGGTGAGGCTGGTGACCATGAGTTTCCAGATTTCGGGTGTGTCCTCGGGACTCATGTGCAGGCCGAAGGGCACGTCAAACTCGGCCAGCAGGGCCTCATAGGACCACACGGCGTCGCGCTTGGCGATCTCGGCACGCTCGGGATTGAGGCGCTGCTGCTTGCCCCACGAGTAACGCATCATGTCGTTGGCAAACTCGGGGCTGTCAAATGCCGGGGGAGCGGGCAGGCACTTGATGAGGTCAGGAAGTTGATCCACAGTGAAATAGGGTTGCACTTGATCCTGCGCGTTAAGCGTCATGGCGGCCATGATGGCAACCAGGGCAATCACAAAATTCTTCTTCATAATACAATTAAGATGATTAATTAAAATAATAATTTGATGCTGCAAAAGTACAACAAAAAATCTTTATAAACCGATTTTTATGAAATTCGTCTTGAATGGGACACGGGGACGGTTTTTGTCCCATTTTTTAATTTTTGGGGCAAAAGAACCGTCCCTTTGTCCCACCTTTGTCCCATTTTAGCGTTATTTAGTGGGGAATTAATGATTTTTTTGATGGGTTGTTTGTAACTTTGCCCGTCAAAAATATTGTAATCATGATGTTACTGGACAAGATATTATTGCAGATTCCCGTGGCGGCTCCCGACACGGCGGCTGCCAACAAAATCAAGGAGGCTACCAACGTGGTGACGGCCCAGGTCGATTCGCTGGCCAACCAACTGCATCCCGACTCGATTGCGGCGATGACGCCTGGCAAACTTGTTGACAAGTTCAAGTATCTGGACGTGGGCAGCCTGGTGACCTCGTTGTCCAACCAGTTGGTGTCGCTGGCGTTGCGCATCCTTGCCGCCATCCTGATTTTCTACATCGGCAAGTTCATCATCAACAAGATCTATAGCGTGACGCGTGCCATCATGGTGCGCAAGGGCTTCGACCGGTCGTTGACGTCGTTCCTGCTGTCGTTCATCAAGATGACCTTGCTGTTCTTGCTGATTATCACCGTTATCGGCGTGCTGGGCATCGAGACGAGTTCGTTCATCGCCATCTTTGCCAGTGCCGGTGTCGCCATCGGTATGGCCTTGAGCGGCACGTTGCAGAATTTTGCCGGTGGTGTGCTCATCCTGCTGTTGAAGCCCTACAAGGTGGGCGAGTTCATCGAGTTCGGCGAGTACAAAGGGACGGTCAAGGAAATCCAGATATTCCACACCGTCATCAATACCTATAACAACGACCGCATCGTCATCCCCAACGGCGGGCTGGCGACCAGTTCGCTGAAGAACGTCAGCGCCGAGCCCTACCATCGTGTGGAGTGGCGAGTGGGCATCTCCTATGGCGACGACGTGGACGTGGCCCGCAAGGTCGCCCTTGACATCCTGGCCGCCGATGCTCGTGTCGTCCACACCGATGCCGACGTCAAGGAGGAGGAGAATGCCAAGGAGTCCACCATCCTGCCCGAGCAGGAGGAAAAACTGTCCTGGTGGCGGCGCGCCTTCCAGCGGCACCGCAAGCGCGTTGAGCAGTGGAACGAGACACAGGAGGCCCAACTGGCCGCCCTCGTGCCCAAGCCCAATTACACGCCCAGCGTCAACGTCGAGAGCCTGGACGATAGCCAGGTGACGCTCATCGTGAGGGCATGGGCCGAGATTGCCAACTACTGGCAGGTGCTCTATGACGTGAATGAGCAACTCTACAAGCAGTTGCCCAAGCACGGCATCCACTTCCCGTATCCGCAACTCGACGTGCACGTGCAGGAGAGATAAAAAAGAAGATTAGAGAGGAGAGATTCTGGATTTTTTTACTGATGAGAACAGAATTTGTTATAAGGTTACTACTTGTCGTTGGTGGCGTCCTGCTGGCGGCAAGTCCATGCGTGGGACAGGTGGTGAACTCGATTGGCGAGGAGAACATGAAGGTCGAGCAGGGACTGAAACCGCAGCCCAAGAAGGCCGAAAGCCCTTATATCGCCGACTTGGATACCGAGACGCCTTATTTCCAGGCAATCGACTCGGCGCAGAACTATATCTATAGCCATGACTGGCCCATGGCCGAGCAATGGCTGATGAAGGCCTTCAGGGAAGATCCCGACAATCCCAACAATTCGCTGGTGTTGAGCAATATCGCGACATTGCAACGCTATCAGGGAAGGCTCGCCGATGCGGTGAAGAACTATTCGCTGGCCCTGGACATGACGCCCCATGCCGTGACGCTGCTGCTCAACCGCGCGGCCCTCTACGTCGAGATGGACAGCATCGGCCGTGCCGAGGATGACTACCAGCGCGTGTGTGAACTCGACATGTACAACACCGAGGCCCGCTATTCGCTGGGTGTGCTGGCGATGGAACGCGGCGACAACAGCCGGGCCGAGGACCTCTTCAACGAAATCAAGCGCATCAATTCCAACTCGGGCCTGTATCACGAGGGCATGGCCCTGTTGCACAAGCGCCAGGGAAATTACGCACGGGCGGCTGAACTGTTTACACAGGTAATCAAGGTGCAGCCCAACGCGCAACTGCTGGGCAACCGCGCCGACTGTTACCTGATTCTCAAGCGCCTGAATGATGCCGAGGACGACATCCGCACCGCCCTCGAGATGGCCCCCGACGACGGCTACCTGTACTTGCTGCGTGCCAAGTTGAACAAACTGCGTTTCCAGCGCGACGACATGAACCGCGACATTGAAACGGCCGTTTCCCTGGGCCTGAGCCGCGACTACATCAAGCAGTCCCTCGAAGAATGAAGATCCGGCTTGTTGCTACTGCTCTTCACCGCGGTAGGTGCCCATGAAGAAGATAGCATGAGTGTTTCTCTCGACGATGAAATAGACAAAAGGCCGCACGGCGTGGAAGTTGACATGGTTGGTCATCGGAGCGGCAGATCTGTTTTTCGTCTCTGCCACGGTGACGGCCGCAGCCTTGGTGCCTCGCTCATTGACCTCGATTCGGGCTCGTTGCAACATCATGTTAACAAAGAGAGTATTACCCTGAGCCATAAAGGGGAAGTCGGCGTCTTCCTCACTGAAGGCTAGTGGCATGCCCATGGCCGACAGCGGGTCATTGAGCATGTGATGGCTGCTTGTGGTGAATCGTGGCAGCAGGATGTCCACATT
>Ga0310695_10006268_pt1 | contig 19800 bp, 18 predicted proteins | sample RumenRJG_04DNA_FD_203882 | JGI IMG/M metagenome (GOLD analysis project Ga0310695, IMG submission 203882) | Bovine rumen microbial communities from Lethbridge, Alberta, Canada - RJG_04 (v2) (version 2) | ecosystem: Host-associated > Mammals > Digestive system > Stomach > Rumen | place: Canada...
TAGTGTAAATGTTCGTCCTTGATTACCTGTTCCTAAAATCGCAACATTAACAACCTTTCCGCCTCTTCTTTCAATATATTTTCTAAGCTCATTAATATTGCTTCCTGTTGTAAAAACATCATCTACTATAATATATTTTAATCCGGGAACAACTTTACCGTCAAATATAGCTCTATCCATCAATCTTTCAGCTTTGCCTGCTCCGGTATGGTGAGTTTCGTTTATCTGTTTAATACTATCAGATATTTTTAATCCTGTAATTTGCGAAATCTTTGCAGCGTAAGCATACGGTAACATATTATGTCCGCTTGCTTCTTTTGCTATAATCGGCAAAATAACAGCGTTTGGATATTCTTGAGCAATCTTTTTAAATTTATTAACAAGAATATTTGCTTTGTGATTTACTTTTCCGTCGGCTCTTTTTACCGTTAAAAGATTATCTATTAATTTATAAGCACTGTCGAAATCTCCGGCTTTAGCTTTTACATGTAAATCTAAATTTCCGTTCTTTGCGTTTTTCAAATTAGGTAAACTTGTTACCTGTATAATATCTATAGGTTTGTTGTTTGGAGCAACAATATCATCAATATTTTTGTTTATCGTAATATTATTATTTCCTTTACCGCCGACCGCAAGCCCTAAATCTTCATATCTGCTTACATTTCTTTCAATATCTTCAAGTTCTTCCCAAATACTTGCGTTATCGTTTCCGGTTACTTCCTGTAAAGTATGCTCGGCTTGATCCCATGTATATCCTTTAGAATTTACAAGCCCGTCTTTTTCATCATAAAAAAACTCTCTTCTTATTCTCGGACTTAAATGCTCATACTCTCCATAATTCGGATCACCTTTTTTAGGTCTTACTATCCTACCAATTCCCATATCTCTTAATCTTTGCTTCTCGCTTTTAATTGTAGGTATAGCACCGCTTTCTTTTAGCTCTTCAATCATCATTTTTTCGTATTGTTCTTGAGCTGCAGCTTCATCTTCCAACTGTTTAGCAAAATTCTCATCCCATTCAGCCGGATTAAAAGATGTATCGATGTTTTCGTTGTTATCAATAATTGCGTCGCTTTCTGTGTTTTCGCTTTGCAAAATATCGTTTTGAATTTCCGGATTTTTGATTTCCGGATAATTACTTGAAACATCGATTAACACATTGTTTGGACTTATATAGTTTATATTGTTTCCTGATCCGATAAATCCTAATAATCCGTTCTCTTTATTTTCTCCGACATATATTCCGTAACTTGAATTATTTATTTTATAAATATTTCCTTTTACAAGTTCAAAATCACCTTTTACGTTATTAGGAAAATTTTTAATTGTTTCTTCTGTAGGATTTTCAACTACATTTTCTAATCTCTGTTTAACAATATTTGTTTTTGTGTTTTCAATTTGTTTGGTTATAGTTTTTAAATCTTTTTCGTAATTGATTTTCAAATTTTCGTCGGTATTAACAATATCTCGTTCCATATCGATTCTTTTTGGTTCGACTTCGATGTTTGCTTTTTCTGTAGCTTTAGGCACTTTTGCCATTTTTGTTTTTATATTTATTGCTACAGCGTCATCCGGGCTTATGTTTTCAACTCTTTTGTCTACAGCTGTTTTAAATTGTTGCTCTTGCTCCGGGGTTATTTTATACCCTGCTTTTTTAAGTTTATCAATTGTGTTGTTTGCTGCGTCTGTCAACAATGTTTTTTTAAATTTGTTTACTCCTGCACCTATAACAGCGGTATCTCCAACCGCTTCCAACAAACTTGCTCCGAGTTTTACATATTCGTTAGTATCTTCCGGTAACATTTCAGCTAACATTTTTATTTGCATAGGAGAATATTTTTCTCCTTTAGCTTTTGTTACTATCAAATTTTTTAATTGTTGTAACCCTGCAAATCCTGCCAACGCAGTAACAGGCATTGCACCGGTTAAAGCAAGTGTAGGTAGTTGTGCAGATAAAACAGCAAAAGTTTGTTTGTCTTTTAGCTTTTTTAACTCTTCGATGTTTTTTACACTACCACCGGCAGAAGCAACGGCTATTTTATTTCCTAAAATATCAAAACTATCAGGTTCATAAATAACCTTTGCGTTATCATCTTGTTTTGTTCTTGCTCTTAAACTTGGTTCGACATTGTTGTATTCTTTTACCGTTGAATTATTAGCTATATTTTTTACTATATTTACAGGATTAACAGTATTTTCAATCACATCAGTAACAGCATTTATGTTTTTAGCCGTATCAATAGCAGGTTTTGTAATTTTGTTTATACCGTCATAAATTTTACTTCCTGTATTTTCAAGCGTTTTGACAATAGGATTTTTTTCAGGAGTTTTTTCTTCTATATCATCAAAGGTTATATCGTTATATTCCGGATATTTGGTTACGATTTTTTTTGCAAGTTCTAAATCATCTATATCGTTATATTCCGGATATTTCTTTTTGATATTTTGAGAAAATTCTATATAATTCATTTAATCACCTTTTATATTTTTATCTTATACCTAACGGATCTTTTTTTGGTTCGGTTTTTGTTTGTTTTTTATTACCAAGCAATCTGCTCCAAAAACCGCTATCATTATTATTATCGGTAGTATCTTGTTTTCTTTTTACAGCTTCTTTGTATTTTTTCAATACGTCGTCATATAATCCGCTTTTTTGCAAATATCCATTAGCTATCGGATCTTCTACCATACCAATTAACATATCATCATCGTTTTTGTTTCCGAAAGGATCAAACGATTTTCTCCACTTATTCAATTGGTTCATGGCTTCTTTAGGCGTTATTACTCCGGCGTTTTCCTGTCTTCTTTGGTTTGTAGTTAAAGATGATAATCCGGATAACAAATTATAAGGCACTCTTTGCCCTGCTGTATACTTTGTGTTATATACGCTATTTAAAATCTTTGCTGTTTGGTCGTCTAAAGAAACCATATAATTGCTTCTGCTTGTTATATCTTCTCTCGGCACATATCTTATACTATTGTTTCTTAATCTACCGAAATCACCAGCATTAATTTTTGTTATTTTGTCTTCGGTTTCAATCGGCGTTGCAGCTGAAGAAACAGTTTTACCCATAACCGTTTGCGGCGTAATCGTTCTTGCTGCTCCTTGTCCTGTTAAACTTGTTTCGTATAAATCAGCATTACCTTTTATAGCGTTATTCATCATACTTGTTACTATAGCGTCTTTCAATTTTTTTTCGTAAGTCTCGTCTTGATATTTTCTGTCGTCTTCGATGTTGCTTCTATTCATCTGATTTTGTAAAAACATATTCAATATACCGGTCAAATTGTTAAAAGCTCCTGCAAAACCCCTGCTGTTTGCATAATTAGCCATTTTATCCCCCTGTTTATTCTTTTTATATTATTTATAATGTATTAAGAATACTGTGCTAATAATTCTTTTTGCCTCATACCGGCTTGCTGTTGATTCAACCAATCGCTTAAATTAAACTGATCTCTTATATTAGCTGCATTTAAAGCCGTAGCAACATTTTGATCACTTAACGCAAGTCTTTGACTTGCTAAATCATTGTTAAATTTTTGTGTCGCTGCAAGTTGTCCACCTATTGTTCCGCCTCTGTTTGCCATAACTGTAGCGATCGAAGAGGCTCCCTCGTTTGCAGCTTGATTCAATTGTTGTTCTTGTCCTTTGGTAAGATTACCCGTTCCGTAAACTTGTATTAAATTATTAAAAAAATCTTCGTAAGGACTCGTATAACTTTCGTATCCGTAATCCGCCAAACGGCTTCTTGCGGCTGCTTTATTTGCTTCAACTTGAGCTCTTTGTTTATCTGCTTCATCCGATCCGAATTTGCCGCTTAAAAAACTACTTAATCCGCTTGCTGCAACCAATGCTAATGCTGGTATAGCCATAATTACACCTCTCTTAATTTATTTATTTTATCTATCAAATCGTTTTTTTGTATTTTCTTTTGTGCTAAATATTGTTTTGCTTCTTCTTTCTTTTCTGTCGTTTGTTCGTCATCATTAATAATTAAAACATCTCTGAGCATATCGGTATTTATTTTTTCTATCTGTTTTTCTAAATAAAATATTGTTTCTTTAACAGATAACTGTTCATCTTTAATAACTTCGTAATACTCGCCTTTGTCTTCGATATGAGCATTATTTTCGTTGCACCAAACAGCAGTATCGGCGTATTCTTTATTTGTAAAATTTTTTTTATATAGTTTTTTACCTATCATTTTTTTATCCTTTTAGTTAGTTAGCCAACCACAAGCTTTCCAGAAAATATACTGGACTCCATCATTAGAGGCGCCGGTATAAAAATAGATTTTAAAACCGCTGTTTGTTATATTACCAATATTTATTCCAAATTCGCCATAATGATCGTCTCCCATATCAGCAGCCTGTGTACTTGGATTAACAAGCGAAATTCTTTTTAAAAACGTTACTGTCTTGCTCCACATTGTAGCTATAGAGCCGTGGTTTACTAATCCACCTTGAATCACCCAGCCGTTACCAAAAACTATATAAAAAGAATGACCGTTATTATATATCTCTGTAATAACGCCACTAAAATCAATTTTTTTTAACGATCCGTTGCTATTAAAACAAAAAACAAGTTTTTCTCCGTCTTTATTAAACCCTATGTTTCCATCTTGTAAAACAGACAATATTTCGTTATCTGTTTTGTTTTCAAAGGTTTTAAAGCTTTTATCTTGTGCGTTATTAAATAAAATATTAAACAAGGTGTTTATTTTATCATCATTTATATTAAACGGTTTTTTCATTTTTTATCCTATATTTAAATTTCTTAAAACTTGCCAATACCACATTAAATCATGTATCTGTGTAGACTCATTAGCCTGCCAACTAAATTTAAATCTTATGGTTTGCCCTCTAACAACACCCGTTAAAGTTTTTATTACTTCAATTAAATTTGTTTTTTTAGGTATCTCATAGTTAACAAACTCTCTGTTGTCCACACTTACCCCAATTGTAATATCAACCTCGGCAGAAACATATCTTACTTTAAATCTTCTATACAAATTTTCGAAATCGCTTAATATAAATCTTTTGGTTATAAAAAAGCTGTTATAATTTATATTGTCGTTCTTATATCCTATTTCTTTTTTATATATTGTACCGGTAACGCCGCTACATGAAAACAAATCGTCAATGCTGGCACAATAATCAAAATTGTTTTCGTTATCTTTAATCGTCCAATATCCGTTTTTGTCATATATATACTCAACAGCATTATCGTCGCTTTCGTTGTTTATTGGCATATTTAGTCTATATTTGTCTTTCCATACAAAAGCACAAACTTTTGTTATGGTCATTTTTGTATAATAAAAAATCTTAATCAAACTTACTTCATTATCACTTCCATCCGGGAACACGATTTTAAACTGTACCATACTTTTAAGTCCTATAGTTGCCGGTATCTGTTCGTTGTTGTTTATTTCGTAATAAGTTGCGTTTTGTAATGCAGTCGTATCATTGCCGCTTCTCATGTAAACGGTTGCTTTGTTATTTATATCGTCGCTTCCGGTTCTGTTAATCTGTGCTATTCCCCAACTTTCCGGCAAATTAGTTATTCCGGTAATTTGTAACGGCTCCGACTCTGCTATGTTTTGCTTTGTTCTTAAGTCAATTTGATAAACTGTCGATAAGCCTTGCTTAAAAAATATTTTTATTTGTAAGTATTGTTTACAATTAGCTACTGTTTGTTTAAAATTCCATGTATTACCCTGTTGTTGATACTCGGAAGTTTTTATTGTATAGGAATAAATATCGTTAGAATCTATATTACCCCATGTTGTTCCTGATATCGAATAAAACCCTAACATAACAATAATTTCGCTATCAAAATCGTTTATCGAATCAGCATATCCTTTTACATTAATATCAATATCTATATTGTTGCCGTTGCTATTTAGTTGGTATTGAGTGGAGTTATAGTATGCTAAACTATCATTTATATTGCTATTAGCTTGTTCACTATGATTATCATCTATCATTATAGGCATAAAATCTTCATTTGTTACTGTCCAAGTTATAGGTGTAGTACTATTTCCAATAAGTTTTTTTGTTCCGCCGGTATAATAATTTGCAGCAACGGCTAATACTTGTTGCATTGAATGTCCTTGGTCTGCCCAAGCGTTTGTTTCGATATTAAAATAATAGGTTGTTCCTGCTTGTAACGTTACGGGTTCGTGTAAAACAAACTCTTTTGGATCAGATGTTCTTTCGCTGTATCCAATATTATTTGAGGGTATTCCAGATTCTGAGCTTGGTGGATCAGAATAAATGTTTAATTGAAACTGCTCTTGTGTATCTCGCAAATGTGTAACAGAATGTAGTTTTATTTTTGTATAAGTTTTTGTTTGTTTTGGTGTATACTTCCAATACAGCCACGCTTGTCCTCTACCATAAACATAATAATTGGTGGTTTTTTGTTTTAAATTATTATTAACAATTTCTAAACTTGAAGGTAAATGATATGGGTTGCTGTTCCATTTATTACCTGTAATGCCGTTATAATCTCCAATAATTGTATCAAGATCATAAAATTTGCTTTTACTATAGCTTCTTTCCGCTTCGACGTCGCTTCCTACGCTTATATTGTTAGTTTTGTCTTTAATTTGCTCATCAATCAAAACGGCAGTATTACCATTAAGTTGTGCTACTCCGTCCGGGCTTAAATATGTTAAACTTCCATTGAATAGTTTTATTGTCTCATGAGCTACAGCTCCGTAAGTCGTGTCTACTTTATTACTCGACCACTGATCTATATCGCCGTTTGTTAAGTATCTGTAAACGTTATGTTGTTTAAAAATATAAACATAAGCTCCGCCAAAGGAAGCACCGCCTGTAATCTTTTCACCGTCATCTTTTCCTACTGTATCATAATTTAAACCGTAAACAGGCGTCCATCTTGTCGGATCGTACGGCTGGCTCCAATATACTCCGTTATCATCTTCAATACTTCCAAGCCCGAACAATCTTTCTTGATGTATAAATCCTATTTTTAATCCTTGTGGAATATTTACATCCACTTTGTCGGAAGAGTTTGTTCTCGAATATTCTACATTATCCGAATCTGTAAACTTATCCGTTCCGCTATCATAACTCGAAACGGTAACTGTTAATTTATTTCTGTATAAATCGGTAAAAATAATATCCCCGTTGGTAGGTGTTGCCGAAAGTGTATAAAATATTTGTCCGTCTTTAGTCCAAGCATAAAACGAGTCTCTGTTTATATATGTAGCGGTATTTTTGTGTAAAACCAAAATACAAGCGTCATTAAAATCTTCGTTTTCAATTACCGGATATTTTCCTGTAAACACAAACAAACGGTCATTATACTGAGCAAATCTTACTCTAATATTCGGATCGATTTTCACATCTTCCAAGGTTCCGTTATTATCAATTTTGTATTTTTGAAAGTTATCTGTGTTTAACGGACTATAGTAAATATATCCGCCACAGGCAACAACCATTAGTGAGCCAAGCTCTTTATTGTTGTATATTGTCATACCTTGGCACGAACTGTTTGCGAGTGCCACGGAATTAACTTTAATTTTACCTTTAACACTTTTCGGTAAAAACTTTTCGTTCAAATCTACATTCATACAATCGCTGAAAGCATTATCGGCAATCTTATCGTCAGACGGTCTTGAAATAAGCCCTTTTGAAAAATTATCAATAACTTTAGTTTCCATTTTTTTAACCTCTCGGTCTTGCAATAGTAAATTCGGTTACTGCGTCAATCTTAAATTTTAAATCTTTAATATCTTTTAAATCTTGCAAATATAAACTGTTATATCTGTCGCTAAGTGCAACATTACCGTCTTCAAGCATACATCTGTAAATTACTCCGTCAATAATCGCTTGCGAAGCACTTTGTAATTGTTCCGTATTATTAAACGGTTTATCTGTAGAATCAACCATATTATCGGCAACACCTATATAATGTAACGTTATATCGCTTGCCGCTTGAGGTTTCGGCACTAAATTTATAACATTAAATTCTTGATAATACGCTTTAGGTTCGCCTGTTTCTTCTCTCCATACTTTTGAATTAAATATACACATATCGTCAAGCTGTTGTGCTGTAGTTCCCATAAGTCTTTTATTTTCATACACAACGGCAACCACTTTTAAACAGTCTGCAGGAATAGAATAGTTTTCGGCTATAGCGTTAAAACTTACCGTATTTATTTTTAATAACAATTCTGTTTTTCTGCAAATATCGGCTTGTATTAAATTAGCTCTTCTTAAAAGTTCGCTATCTGTCCAATGTCCGCCTGTTTCAGGTTCTTTTAAACTTCTTTTTATTTCTGCTAAAATTTCGCTCCATTGCATACATTATCTCCTTACTGTAAACTTACCGGAGTTTCTACCATGCCCGGCACTTGTGCGGCTTGCTCTTCCGTCATACCTTTAGGAGCAAAATTAGGTTGCTCCTGCGGTGGTAACCCTGCCTGTTGCGGCTTTTGTGCACCCATCAACTGTCTTAATATTTCCTGTTGCATAAGTTGTTGTTGCTGCTGTTGTTGCAACTGCAAATATCTTACATGCTCCTCAATATGTTTTTGTCTTATCGGTTCGTAAGCGGGATTAAGCTCAACTGCTTCATGTGCCTGAATATGAGCAACGTGATTTTCTTGCTGTTTTGCAAACGGTGTTTCTCCTTGGCTCATTAAAATATTTTCGTCTTGCGGACTTACAAGCTGGCTATTAACTTCTTTTGAAATAATAGAAAGGTCGCCATCATTTAACACTTCGGCAATCTTTTTGGCAAGTTCTGTAATATTCCAAATACCGCCCGGACTTTTAATTGCTATATTATAAAGGTTCATTAACTGTTGTCCTTTTACAACTTTATTTTCTGTCTCGCTTACCGAAAGCGGTATAAAATCAAAATCGCTCATTAACACCTTACTTAAATCGTAATCGTCATTAATCTTAATATTCATTGCAGCAACATAAGCCCCAAACGCTTCGGCTCCTATTATCTTTTTTACGTCGTTTGTGCTCATAAACTGTAAATTATAGCCGTATGCTTTTCGTAAATACGCTTTTATAACTTCGTCTTCGAATGTTCTGAGCTTTGTAAATATTTCTCTTTGCGAAGAATTATTTATTGCGTTAGCTTCCGTTGCCGTTGTATCATATCTTGCAGGCAATCCTTGTAAATTTGCAGAAGCTCCCGTAACTGTCATAATATCGTTTTTGGTTAGCTGTATTCCTCTTAACGCAGCCTCGGACACATTCGGCGGTCTTACAAATGTTACGCCGTCTTTACCTGTTTGACTATGCATAATGCCTCTCGGTCTTGATTTTAATTCCGATTCAGGTATTCCTGCCTGAGCGTCCACAACCATCATACAATCAAGTATCATAGTCAAATCGTCCATAAATTGATTCATAAAATCATTTAATGCAAGTTGACTTTCTTTTGCAAGCTCGGGCACGCCCATCCCTATACTTTCGGCTTTTTTAATATCTTCCCACTTAAAAAGCACATACGGCTTTTCCTGAATATCATAAGGATTTAATTCACATCTTATTACCTGTTTTTGGTCTATAACGGTTATAATACATTCTTCTTCTATACCGTCGTCGTCAATATCAAAATTACACCAACATTCAAGCAACTCATGTCTTTTTTTATCTACTCTCATTGTGTCGCCCGTTCCTACACTGGCAGCGGTATGAGCATAGTTTTCAGTAACGTCAGGCTCTGTAATACCGGCTTCATGGCGTTGTAAATACTCTTCAACTCCAAAATAACTGTCGTTACCTTTAGCCATAATTCTTAAATCGCTTTCGCTTACATTCGGTATTTTTTCAATAATAGCTTCCTGTTCTTCCCATTTTCTGTAAAAATCCCAAAACACATTTTCAAGTTCAAGCACGCTAAAATCTATATTATCGTAAATAGGAACACTATCTTTTTTAATTTTCGGTATAAAAAACTCGCCTGTTCCTATACTTTTAATAATACCCATAATACCTTTTCTGTCTTCTATATTTTTTAATACATACTTCTTTTTTTGCACCCAGCTCACTTTAGCTATTGCCGTTCCGTTAATAATTGCTGTTTCTAAAAAACGTCTTACTTTTGTTCTAAAGTTTATTTTCTGTTGCTGTAAATTTAAAATTTTTGTATTTATTTCGGCTTTCTTTTCGTCATTCGGTCCGCCTACACCTTGCAATTTAAAGTTAGGTTTTTTTGCAAACAAACATTCGTCGCAAAAATTCAATAAAGTTCTTACCGCTTTTCTTGTTTCGGGCACAAACAAGTTGGCTACACCGTTGACATAAGTTTTTTTAGAATATTTATTGTTATATAGCTTATCGTAATCAATCCACTTTTGTTCGGTTTCTGATCTTTCAGAATACCTTGAAAAAGTAGTTAAAACAAAATTCAAAGCCTTTTGGTGTAATTTTTCTTTATTCATGTTTTTTTCTCCTTATTGTCCTAACCCGTAACCGGTAACACTACCCGAATTATAAACATAATTATCTTGCTCAATAGCTCTAAATGCTTTACCGTGTTTATATTTAATTTTCAATACAAGTGCATATCTTAAAGCGTCAGGCAAATCGTCATAAACTTTTTTAGGTCTTTCTTTAATTGCCGTTTGTCTGTTCGGTTCGCTCCATACATATTTACCCATACAACTTATAAGTTGTTTGCATTTATCTCCGAAAAAATACATATTCGGTTCGCCGTTAGCGTTTATATGCAAATATTCACATACCGCATTTTTACCTACAACAAAATTTTTTGTAGAAGATCTAAACACAAGGTTCCATTTTAATCTTAGTCCTTCAGCTCCAAACTCTCTCTGTGCGTTTCTCCCCGATATTCTGTCAGGTGTTGCCGAAATAGAATCAATAAATCTATACTCGGCAGGTCCGCCTGTTTCTTGTTCTTTGGCTACAATTTTCTCGGCAATCTCTTTAACCGTTCCGCCTGTAACAAGTTCATCATAAACAAACGCTCTGTCTTTTTCGTCAATTGCTACCCACACAACAACACAATCTTTTTGGCTATGATAATCCATAGCACAAATTCTTACCCAATTTTCAGGTATATCAAAACTTTTCATTATATGTTTGGCACAAAACTCTTTATAAACAAGCCCGGACAAATGTTTAAATTTGCCGTAAACTCTTGCTTCTCTTTCTTCTTCCGGTATTTGGCTTATAAAAAATTCTCTTGCTTTATCTGTCAAATAAATATTGTCAAACAACGAAAATTCAAACACATCGGTATCTTTGTCGCCATGCAAACCTTTTAAATAAATCTCGTCATATATCCAAGGTTCATTTAAAGGAGTTGCTGTAATCCATACCTTTCCGTCAAATCTCATTAAACCCCTTATTGTAGCCGTATATTTATCCTGTGGCGGCGGTTCGTCAAAATGACATCCGTGTCCTGTCCAACCTTCATATAAATCGGTTTCTTGTTCATAGCTCATAAGTTCGATAGTAGAACCGTTTTTAAAATATATCTTCTTCCATTGTCCGCCCGAATACTTTGCAGGTCTTCCTTTCAGTGTTTCGGGCGGAATCAATTTTTGATATTTACTTACAATAACTTCTTGAATACCTTTGTCTAAATCGTTCGCACATACTCTTAATTTATATGGCGGTCTGCACTTCATTTTTTCAATTGTATTATCAAGTCCTAACGCAATTCTTATATCTTCGGCACATCCGCATTCTGTTTTACCTGTCTGATTGCCACCTAAAGCAAGTCTCACTTTTTTAAAACTGTTATGAAACTTTTGCTGATACGGTTGCGGACGGTAATAACATATTCCGTAGTTTTTTTCTCTGTCTTCAAGTTCATATTTATAATTAAGCAAAGCATTCAGCTTATCAAGCGATAAACTTTCCAAGTCGATATTATTCGCTTTTACAAACTCGTCAAATCTGATAGGTTCTATATTTTCAAACATTATTATGCTCCTATTTTCGGAATACTTGTTGAAAATTCTACGGCTTCAATTTGTTCAATTGTTGTGCATTGTTCCAAAGCATTTATTGCGGTTCTCCATGCGGCTCTTGCCTGTGCAAGTGCTGCATACTGCTCTTGGCTTATTACGCCCTCGCCATACTTAATTGCTTCATAATCGGTCGCCTCAAGCAACTTTTTTAATCTGCTTATTTTTAATTCTTTGTTTGCAATTACATCGGCTTCAATTGCCTTGTTCCAATAATAATCAAAATGAGCAACAATACTCTCTTTTGTTATATTTGCAACTTTCGGATATATCAATCTTACTGCGTCAACTTCATATACGGTTTTATTTTGTCCGTTTTCGGTTTCAACGGTTTTTTCAACCGCATTTTTAAACAACAAAACTTCCGTAAATCTATCTGTTTGTCTAACATCAACGTTATCTTGTGGCACTACATCAACCGTTATTTTGCTCATTTACACAACCCCCTTAATTGACTATAATTTATTTTTGAATTTATGTAATTTTCCAACTTAAAACTGCTAAACCATTTTAATCCGCCAAGTCTGCAACTTAATCTTGTAGCCCAATATTTACACGGTTTTTTAACATAATGTTTTAATGTTCTGTATAATCCGTATAAATTTCTTTTTCTAAGTAAAACATAATTGTAAAAGAACCTGTAACCGAGCATATCAATCCCTCTTACTTTGGTTCTGAAAATTTGCCAATTTTGTTTAAGTTTTAATTCTACTTTTTGTAATATTTCCACTATGGTAGGTAATAATCTGCGTAATTTTCTTTTGTTGCTTGAAAGCACAATAAAATCGTCAACGTATCTCAAATAATAATTAATTCCGTCCGATTGTCTTATTGTTGTATCTAATTTTAATAACAAAAGATTCTCAAACCATGCACTTGTATAATTTCCAAGCGGTAAACTTTTCATACTAAAAGCTACTGTTTGTAACAGTTTTAAATATTTTTTATCTTTTATAAAACGTTTAAAACACTCTACAACATACTGCGGTTTTATATTGTCGTAACATTTTTTAATATCACATTTAAGGCACCACTTCGTTCCTTTTTTGTCGGTATTAAGCCATCTTGTAATTGCTTTGTAACCGTAATGAATACCACGCCCCGGAATTGAAGCGATAGCGTATGGATCCAATCTTTTCAACAATCTGTCATACACCAAATCAATTAACAGATGGTGTATACACTGGTCCGGATAAAATACAGGTTTATGTAATACTCTACGCTTGCCTGACGGTTGGTCGATTATATTACATACGGTATAAGGCGACGGTTTATATGTTTGTGTTAAAACCATCTCTTTTAATTCTTCCGCATAAAAATCAATATTGTTTAAAACTTTTTTAACACTGTTTCTTTTAGTTTTAAACTTTGCGGCTTTTAAAATTATCCGTTTACAATACTCTGTTGTAATTTTCTCGTTGGTAATCAAATTTCCAACTCTTTTCATTTCGTTTTGTTTCCTGTTTTTTTATCTTTTTTTTACACTTCTTATAGTGTTTATATCTTTCAGAGTTTTCTATTCGTTAAAAACGAAATACTAACCCTGCCTTTTGTTGTCTTATTTTCACCGAGTGGTGCGGATTATACAAACAATAAAAAATATTTTTACTCCAAGTTTTTAAGATATTAACTCAGCGGGCACCGTTATTCCGCCTCGCATTATCAAGCCCGTTGTTCAAATTCCAGTAGAAAGCCCCGTAATTCGCCCCGTTGTTGCAATTGCCGCCATTTTGTATAACCCGTAGGGATTGATCCCTGTTTTACCTCTATTTAAAGAACAAGTTTTTATTTCTTTAGCTTTAAGGGAAAAGGCGGCACTGCGTGCCTTTTTCCCTTAACAACCCTTTTCTAAAAGGCTCACTGTAAAACACAGCGGGCACCGCCAGCCCGCCACGCATTATCAAGCCCGCTGCGCAAAAGCCAGCAGAAAGCCCCGTAATCCGCCCCGCTGGTGCAAGCGCCGCCATACCAAGCCGACTTTTGTCCTGCTGACGCTGTTAAATAACTGTAGTCGTCGGTTAAATATTTTACGTTTTGCACTCTTGTAACACCGGTATTCGATGGCAAGAAAGCAAATAAAGCAAGGCTGCTTAAAGCCACAAACTTTTTATCATATCCTTCGCTTGTTCCTATATTTCCTACAGCTGTCCAATTTTTATTGTTTGCCGTATTTGTGTAAGCGTAATCGCTGTTATTTGGTTTTGGATTAACATATACCGTAGCCACTCCGTCAGCAACAATATTTTCCATACCGCCCACGGCTTTGTTTTCGTTAGCATACCACTCACATATACCCATAGCTTTCATAGGTCTTCTTGTTGTTGTGGTTATTGCTCCGTTTGCCGTATAATATCCGTCGTCGCCGAGTATTGCGTCTGCTCCGCCGGAAGCTCTTAATCCTAAATATATTGTTTGGTTTACCGTAGTAGTAATTTCGGTATCGATATTTATTTTTTTACAAGCTGTTTCAACGCCGTCTATTGTTTCGGTAACATCTTCTACACTCGAAATTTTATATCCTGTTGACGACGTATTCACATAAACAATATTATTTGTAATATCTTGTTCCAAACTTGCAACCCAATTTGTAGCCAAAATTATTATGCTGTTTTCGTTACTCTGAGCAACGGCAACTTTTGTTTCTTTCCATCCCTCGCTTATACCTTGTCCTACGGAATATTGCCAATTCAAACTTGCATATTTAACTATACCAAGTAATTGTATGGCGGTTATTTCGTTTAGGTTCATAAGTCTTTGCGTTTTTGCTCTAAGCAACGCCTCAAACTGTTGGTTTGTTTTATAAGTTAAAGGAATACAATCTTTTCTTACGCAACAACCATTGTCGTCTGCTCCCTCGGGATAACATACCTCATACTTGCCGTAATAGATATATTCTTTTAAATTTCCGTCGTCGTCTTTAAACCCCGGAGCTACTTCATAACCTTGTTCGGGCGAATCACTAAGCCATATTTCAATACCGTCGTCGGTAATTTGGCTTTTATGCCAAAATATTCTTTTAGCAACAAATCTATCCCATCCCTCGCTATTTTTGTATTGTTCAAACTCATAGGTTCCCTCTACATACATTGTTCTTACTTGTGTCTGAGGATTATAATTAACAATACAATCAAATTTACTGTAAATAGGATGATCTTTAAAATCGTCTGTTCCTGCTTCTGTATCGGATGAGGGGCTAAAATCCATACTTGTAGCACCGCCAAGTCTTGTGATGGTTCCGTCGTATTTAATCAATACACCCAACTTTGTAGCACTTTTATATACTTGTTCTATATGATTAAACACAAAAGCCGTCGTTGCTACTTTTCTGCTAATATCGTCCATCGGCTGAGTTACCGCTTTTAATTCTCCTGAAAAATCTTTGTTACCTGTTATCTCTTCGGTGCCTGTAATATGCACAAGGTTTGTTTCAGGTTGTCCTTGTAATTCTTCGCCGTTCCAATAATAGTAAGTTCCGTTATACAAGTATGCTATTCTGCTGTCAGGATCAACTCCGCTGTCTTTTGTTGTTGTTGTAAGTGCAGTATATATTTTATCGTTATAAAACCATTTACTGCCTCTTACATACGGTGTTGACGGTTCTTCGCCCATTGCAATTAAAGCAACAACTCCTACGTTTCCGCCGTTATTGCCGCCTACTCTTGTTCTTCCTGTATTTCTTACTCCGTCTTCATAACCCATTATAACCACCTCTTTTTTAAAATCGCCAAGTAAGTTTTATGAATTTCCCGTCTATAAACTCGTTACTTATTGGCATATATAACCTGCTTGTAAATTCTATTTTTGGCATATACGGACTGTTTTTGATTTTGTAATAACAAATTCCCGCTTTACCTACTTTCCACAACCTAAACAGTCATTTAAAATCTTCATTGTTTTTGTATTGATCTAACACATCTTTAATATTTTTAAGTTCAATATTATCTGCAATTTCTTCTATAAGTTTTTTAGCTTTTTCAATTGTTGTAATATCCGGAGCGTCTCCTTGTTCTTTTGTGTATGCTTCGTTAAATTTTCCAAGTGCATTACCGACAAACTTAACCCAATTTACATTTGAGTTTTGCGGTATGATTTTTAATGCAAAACTGACAGCCTGATTAACATATTTATCCAATATAACATCGTCTGTCTTTGTTTCTGTTTTTCTTACAATCCAAATTCCGATTCTAACCAAACAATAAAATAAAATTACCCATCCGCCATTTATAAAAATCTGTTTTAAAAATTCCATATCTTTACTTGTCTCCTTTTTTTATTTTTTTATTTCTACATTTCTTGTTCTAATTGTTTTAATTCTTTCAAACTTTTTACTTGCTCGATTTTACTTAAATCACTTTTTAAAACTTTTATGTCGTCAAACTCTACCGTCATTGTGTATCTGTCTCCGTCTTCTTCCTGATAATGCGAAACGCTTTTAACTCTGCCATACCCTTTTACAACTACTTTTTCATTAACTTTAAAATCGGGTATGTTTTCTACTTCTTTGTTGTCTAAATAAATACTTTGTTTTGGTTTTTCTATTTCTGCTATCTTTTTGTCTTTTGACATCTGTTTACATCTCCTTTATTTGTAAAAGAGCAAGAGAGAAAATCTCCCTTGCTCTTTGTTATGTTTAGGCAGTTGCACCGCAAAGGATGTTTACACCAAACACGCCGTTCAATGTCTTTGCCACAAACGGAACTTTATAACCTACCGTTCCGGTCATTTCCAAAGGTTGTGCTAAATCTTGAGGATTTTTAACAATGATTTTTCTCTTTACTCCGTCAAGATCTACAACGCCGAATGCTTCTCTTCCTAAAAGTGTGATTACGTGCACAGCACCTGTTTCACTTGCTACGCCCGCAACTGATTCTCTATACACTTCTGTTGCAGAAACAAACCTTATTCCATACCATTCGCCGAGTTCGCCTTCGTATATATCTTTTTTATCCTGATATTTCTTAACATCTTTCCATTCGGAATCGTTCATAAAATCGTATTCCGTGTCAGGATCAACAATACATACATATTTTCCATCTTCGAACGGCATAGCTTTTGCTCTTTTGAGATCTCTTCTTGCAAGTTTAATTGCGGTAGAAGAAAGCACATCGGTTGCAGCAATACCTGTTCCTACAACAACTCTAAACGAAGCACCGGAAGGAACGGCTACAGGCAAAGCGTCAACGGTTAAAGTGTCTGTTGAAGCGTCAAAGTCTGTAACTTTTACGGTAATACCGTAGTTCGGCTTTGTAGGATCTGTAAATGTTACATATCCGCCGTTCCAGTGATCATTTGATTCGGTTAAAGAAGAAGAAATAATTGTTGTTTTTGTTCCTGCTGCAGTAGAAACAACATCTTTTTGATATGTTCCGTCTGCGTCGGCTCTTCTTCTGATAAAACCTGTTCCGATTTCGTCATTGATTAAACTATTGATTGTTTCGCCGCATGCGTTTGCCACAATATCAACTTTCTCTTTTACACCTTTATCGAGTGCGGTAAGAGAAGCGATTTCGGAAATTTCAACAACATCGCCATACCAGTTAATATTTGCAGATATTTCCTGTTGTTGTAGGGCTTTGTTGGTTATTCCGCCTGTTGCCGATTCCTGAAGAGGAGTTTTGTTTTTAGGTAAAGGTTGGTAACGAGTAAAATATATCGTTTTACCTTTTCCTTGTTCGAGTGTTCTTTTTTGTGCAAATTGCTCAGCCACCATTAAAGGTTTTGCCATAAGCAACAATCTTTTGTCATAATAAGCCTGCACAAAAGGGCTTAAGTTGGATGTAGTTGTTACTGACATGATAAAATCCCTCCGTTTAATTTTTTTTGCAATTCTTAAAATCTTGCTTTTACTGCTTACTTCTTCGCTCAATTTAAGATTGTTCTGTAAAATAAACAGAGGTCTTTTATTTTTGAGTTTTTATTTTAAATTTTTGTTAGCAGTTTAAAGGATTATCTGTAAGCAAACTTACAAGGTCCCGCTATCTGCCAAACAAATTTTTAAATTTCTAATTCATACTTTTTTCAAGTTCTTCTAATTCTTTTTTGTTTTTAACTTTATTAATCTTTTCAATTATATCGTTCTCGTTCGTAGTCGTTTTAGTTGGTGCCGCTGCTGCTGCCGCAACTTTTTGTTTGTTTTTCTTTTCTTGCTCTATTTTAAGTATTCTTTCTTCTTCAGCTTTACGTCCTTTTAAAATATCCTTTACTATATACAAAGATGTTATTTCCGGATATTCGTCAGTTATTTTTTTACAGTCTTTTGCAAACTCTTCTTTTTCTTCTTGGCTCATACCTTTGGTTATATCATCCCATTCGGCTTGAGCTTTTTTTTCAAAAGCAACTTTTTGTTTTTCAATCTCTGCTTTTTCGTCTTTATTATCTTTTGGTTTAACGTCAATTTGAAGTTTTTTAACAATATTTTCAATAGCCTCGATAGGATTATTCATAAATTCTTCGTTAAACTTATCAATCATTTTTTGTTTTTCTTCTTCAGTCGGTTCATTCTGTTTGTCTTCCACTTTTTTAACAGCTTGCTCCAACTGCTCAAGTCTTTGTTTTAACTTATCGTTTTCAGCTTTTACATCGTTTCTTTCTGTCAACGCCGAAGATTTACTTTTTTCAGCCTGCCTACCCCATTCAACCACATCTTCGATATATTTAAACTTTTCCGGTATGTTATATTTTTTTCTTATATCATCCGTAATAGGAGTTTTCTTTTTTGTTTTATCGTTGTTTTTATTATCACTATTGTCGGCGTTATCCTCATTATTGTCGGTATTATCATTGTCGTTATTTTCGCTACCGTCTTGATTGTCTTCGTTATTATCTTCATTATTGTCTTCTGTGTCGTTGTTATTTGCATTGTTGTCAACATTATCATTATTATCAGCGTTTGGCGGCGTATCATTACTACCGCCGTTATCTTTATTTTCTTCTGTTATTTGTGTTTCAAGCTGTTCAAGTTCTTCAACACTTTTTGCTTTACTTATTTGGTTTTCAATTCCCGGCATTTTCTGTCTCCTTTGATTCATTATTTAAATTTTTAATACTTAAAAGCTCAAGTATTAACAAGTTATAACTTTTAACTTTGCTATACTCGGCAAAAATTTTATTACTATCTTCATAACTTAACATTTTGTTTAAACATTGCTGTTTTTTTTCTTCTAAAAAAGAAATTAAAACAGTTCCTTCTTCTTTGTTTAACATCTCATGTAAAACAACTCTTTTTCTGTCTTTTTCTGTCATTGTTGTTTATGCTCCTGTGCTTTTATATCAGCTGACAATTGTTTAATTGCAACTGTCAATTCTTCAATGTTTTTCCAACTGTTATTAACTAATTCCTGTTGCTTTGTTATAAAATTCATAAGCTCGGTTTTTTCGTTTTTTGCGTCTTGTCTAATGGAATCAATGTAATTCATACCCCATTTTGCAACCGCCACAACAAGCATTGCAAAAATACCAACAACACCAAAATCTTTTAATAATGTTGTAAAATCCATTTTTTATTTAACCCCAAAACTCAATTAACACCGAACATTCTGCTTCGGCTTTTATTCTAAATGTTCTATCGGTTCCATCCTGCAAAATCCTTGTTTCTAAAACGCCTGCTGCCGCAAATCCACCGGCAACCAAATTATTATCGCCCGGCGTTCCCGGATCAGCATTTACATTAAAAAAAACATTTTCCGTTAGACTAAAAACTTTCACACCTTTTGCGTCATTTGGTATTTTTATACTTCTTACCGTAGAGCTTACTGCAAAATATCCAAAACTACATTTGGCATTACTTAAATCTTTTATCATGTTTTTTTAC
>Ga0310695_10006269_pt1 | contig 19800 bp, 12 predicted proteins | sample RumenRJG_04DNA_FD_203882 | JGI IMG/M metagenome (GOLD analysis project Ga0310695, IMG submission 203882) | Bovine rumen microbial communities from Lethbridge, Alberta, Canada - RJG_04 (v2) (version 2) | ecosystem: Host-associated > Mammals > Digestive system > Stomach > Rumen | place: Canada...
ATGCTCGAGGGTTCGTTCGCGATAAACCTCGATCCTTGCGTCAATGCACGGCGCTTTGCAAGTCCGCTCAACTGGGCGAACATCGCGACGCTTGGGATTCTGGCGTCCGCCGCCTGTTTTGTCCTCTGGAGCGTGGCGTGCAAGACGCTCGGCGTCGTGAAGACCTCCATTTCGCTGTACATCATCCCCGTGGTGGGCGTCGTGTTCGCAATGATTGCGCTTGGCGAGCGTGTGACGTTCCTGGAGGTCGCGGGTGGATGCGTCATTCTCATTGGAATGGCCATCGCCACGAGGAGATGTGCCGACCACAAACTTCAATGCATAAGTGCGGAAATTTATGGTATAATTAACGCTAGACGTAAAGGGGAAACACAACGTGGCTTGGCTCGGCATTGATCACTAACCACTTCAGAGAAGGACAAACAATGAGCAAAACAAAATTGATGGCACTCGTGGCAATCTGTGTTGCGGCGGTCCCGTCGGCGTGGGCGACGACGCTGCAGAAGGCGGGCGAAAGCACGAACCCGCCGCCGATGCGCTTCCGCGTCGTGCAGTGGAACATCGGGCATTTTGCGCTTGGCAAGAACAGCCAGACGGCCATTGCGCCGGAAGAGTCGTCTGCACGAAGTGCGGCGTACCGGGCGATGATCGCCCAGCTGAAGCCCGACTTCCTCGGCGTGAGCGAATTCGATCCTGTATTCGACAAGGCTGGGCGGCTTTCGACGAACGAGGTGTTCTCCTCGTTCCCCACGATGATCCTAGGCCCGAAGAACCACTACCAGTGTAATGCCCTGTTCACACGCTTTCCGTGCGTCCGGCACGAGATTGTCAATTACACCTTGCATCGCCAGAATGTATATTTCATCGATTCTGTGTTCCTGTTTGGCACGAACGAGGTGCATTTCGTCCAGAGCCATCTTGACTGGTATCGCACCACGGACGGAAAGCGTTACGCGCTGCCGCAGATGCGTCAGCTCGTGAAGCATTTCAAGGACATGCCCTACGTCATCATCTCGGCCGACTTCAACGTGCCAGAGATCGGGCATTTCGACGCCTTCAAGGAGGCGGGGTACGTGGTTGCCAACGGCGGACGTTACTCGGTGCTCGACAATGTCGTCGTGAAGGGATTTGACGTGAAGGAGCTCTTCGCCGCCGACAACGAACGCCGCCTGAGCGACCATCGCATTGTCGGGTGTGTTCTCGAAATGCGGCAACAATGAGGGCACAAGCCAAATCGCATTGCATACGGCAGTCGAACAAGTGAAATGCAGAGGAAATGTTGCTGCGTAGAAGTGTAGAAAACTTGCAATAGAGGAAAGGGGAAAAACATGAAAAGACTGATGTTACTGGCGGCGGTTGCCGCATCTGTCGCGAATGGCGCCGACGTAGAGCGCGTCGTCAAGCCGCCGCGCTTCACGCGCGGCAACACGTCCATCCTGCCCGTGCAGCCGATCGACCAGGCGGCGTGGCTTTCGCATCCCGACATCAAGGACGAGGTGGCGTATCCGCCGTTGCCGCGCATCGTGCGCTTCCGTTGCGAGTTCACGAGCGACGGATCGCCGCTTGAGTTTGACGTCACGGGCGACGAGCGCTACTACCTCACGCTCGACGGCGCGTTTGTCTCGCGCGGCCCTCACCGCGGCACGGTCGAGAACTGGATGTACCAGAGCTACCGCGCCAAGCTGGAGTCCGGGAAGCACGTGATGGAGGCGACGGTGTGGCGGATGCCGTACCGTGCGTCGCCGCTCGCGCAGCTTTCGTACAAGCTCGGTTTCTGCCTCAAGGCGGAAGGAACGTACGACGCCGTCCTCACCACGGGCAAGGGCGCGTGGAAATGCGGGCCCATCACGGGCGTCAAGAACATCGGCAAGTCCGGCGGTGCGTGGGGCGGAGGCGACGGCTTCGAGATATGCGGCTCCGGGATCTACGACTGCACGTCGGGCAAGTGGCTCAAGCCCGCCGTCGTGAGGAAGGCGCTCGGCGGCGGCAGCAGGTACGGCGCCCGCCAGCAGGGCTGGATGCTCTTCCCGTCGCAGCTGCCGGATCAGACCGAATACCGCGTCCGCCCCGGCAAGTTCGTGGACGGCGGCGAGATGAAGTTCCCGCTCGTCGTGAAGCCTGGCGAAAAGCGGCGCATTCTCTGGGACCTAGACCGCTACATCTGCGCGTACCCCGAGGCGGTCGTGAAGGGCGGCAAGGGCGGCAAGATGAGCTGGCAGTGGGCGGAGGCGCTGCGCGGCCCGTCCAAGAACCCGAAGATCAAGGGCAACTTCAAGGGCAACCGCGGCGAGTGGGAAGGCAAGACGTTCAGCGGATTCGGCGACAGGTTCGTGTTCGACGGACGCGACCGCGCCGTGTTCCAGCCACCGTGGTTCCGCTGCGGACGCTGGTGCGAGATCATCGTCGAGGCCGGCGCGGAGCCTGTCGAGATCCAGGACCTTTCGCTCATAGAGTCGCGCTATCCGCTCGAGTGCGAGACTCGCTTCGAGACGCCCGAGGATCCGGCGCTCGCGGGCGTGCAGGCGATCGCGGATTTGAGGTTGGCCGTCAGCGTGTCTGCGGACGATCCCGCGCTCGCGGGCGTGCAGGCGATCTGCACGCGCGCCATGCAGATGTGCTGCCACGAGATGCTCTTCGACTGCCCGTTCTACGAGCAGCAGATGTACCCCGGCGACACGCGCGTGCAGCTGAACGTGATCTCCGCGATGACGTCCGACGACGCGATCATCCGCCGCGCGATTGAGATATACGACATCAACCGCCGCGACGACGGCAACGTGCCGTTCAACTTTCCGACGGTCGGCACGCAGGAAGGCGCGTCCTACACGCTCTGCTACCTCGGCATGTACGCCGACTACGTCATGAACCACTCCAACCGCGAATGGCTCCGTGCGCGCCTCCCCGGCATGCGTGACACGCTCCACGGTTTCGAGCTGTACGAGCGCGAGGACGGCATCATCCATCATCTTCCGGGCTGGTCTTTCATGGACTGGGTGCCGAGCGGCGAATGGTACGGAGGCTGGGCTCCGGGTTCGCGCGACGGCGGCGCGAACGCCGAGATGAACCTCTTCTACCTCGCGGCGCTCCAGGGCGCGGCGAAGATCGAAGACGCCTTCGGCAACCGCCACCTTGCCGCGCACTGGCGCGAGAAGGCGGCGAAGCTCAAGCCCGCGATAGTCAGGCAGTTCTTCGACGAGGGGCGCGGGCTCTTCGCGTCCGACGCCGCGAAGAAATCCTTCGCGGAGCATGCGCAGTGCCTTGCGCTCCTTACGGACGTCTTCGAGGGCGAGCGCGCGAAGGCGCTCTTCGAACGGCTGATCACCGATAAGAACATCCATCGCACGACGGTCTATTTCTCGTACTACCTCTTCGAGACGTACTTCAAGTTCGGCCGCGCCGACCTCTTCCTAAAGCGGCTCGACCTCTGGAAGGGGTATGTGAAGCTCGGCGCGACGACGACTCTGGAGTCGCCGGAATATCCCGGACACGACTCGCGCAGCGACTGCCATGCGTGGGGCGCGCATCCGCTCTGGTTCCTCAGGACGGGCGTCGCCGGCATCCGCAGCGCGGCGCCGTTCTTCGAGAATGTGCGCGTGGCGCCGCAGCCGGGCGGGCTCAGGTCGATCAAGGCGTCGTATCCACATCCGAGCGGAAAGATGATCGAGGTCGACCTGTCCTTCGCAGACGGCAAGGCGTACGGGCGCGTCACGACTCCCGTCGCGGGCGAGTTCGTCTTCGGCGACGTCGTGAAACCCCTCGTCCCCGGTGTAAACGAAATCTGAAGTGCTCCGCGTAACCCGCCAACCGGGTTTCGCGCAAAGGCTGCCGGCATTACGTAAAATGTAAGGCCGGCAGCCTTGGTTTTACATTTGCTGTAAAGCATCCCCGTTCTCACATTTCCACAATTCCACAATTTCTGACTTGGCACTCGCCACATGACATGCGACACGGCAGGATTGGGCGCGGCAATTCCATAATTCCCCAATTCCATAATTCCTGACTTGGCACTCGACACGCGACAAGCGACACGGCAAGATCGGGTACGGCAATCCTACAATCCCATAATTCCACAATTCCATAATTCCCCAATTCCACAATTCCATAATCTCCAACCTTTTTGGCACGAAATGTGCTTTACAATTTTAGAATACTCCTCTGATGCGGGAAGCGTGTCCGACGGAAGTACGAAAAACAAAGAAAAAGAGGCAAAATAGAAAATGAGCAAATACGTTGACAAGGTCCTTGCGGACGTCAAGGCGAAGAATCCGAACGAGCCCGAGTTCATCCAGGCGGTGGACGAGGTGCTTACCACGCTTGACCCCGTTCTCAAGTCGAATCCGCAGTACGAGAAGAATGCAATCCTCGAGCGCATGGTCGAGCCTGAGCGCGTTATCATCTTCCGCGTGCCGTGGGTGGACGACAAGGGCATAGTCAGGGTGAACCGCGGCTACCGCATCCAGATGAACAGCGCGATCGGCCCGTACAAGGGCGGCCTCCGCTTCGACCCGACGGTGAACCTGGGCGTTCTGAAGTTCCTCGCGTTCGAGCAGGTGTTCAAGAACTCGCTCACCACGCTTCCGATGGGCGGCGGCAAGGGCGGCAGCGACTTCAACCCGAAGGTCAGCCCCCACACGCCCGGCAAGCGCTGCAGCGACGCCGAGGTGATGCGCTTCTGCCAGAGCTTCATGACGGAGCTCTTCCGCCACATCGGCCCCGACACCGACGTCCCGGCCGGCGACATGAACGTCGGAGGACGCGAGATCGGCTACATGTTCGGGCAGTACAAGCGCCTCGCCAACGAGTGGACGGGCGTCCTGACGGGCAAGGGCCTCTCCTTCGGCGGCTCGCTCATCCGCCCCGAGGCCACGGGCTACGGCGACGTCTACTTCGCGGAGAACATGCTCGCCATGCGCGGCGAGACGCTCGAGGGCAAGAGGTGCGTGATCTCCGGCTCCGGCAACGTCGCGTCGTTCGCGGCCGAGAAGCTGATGCAGCTCGGCGCCAAGGTCCTGACGCTCTCCGACCGCTCCGGCGCGATCTACTGCGAAGGCGGCATCACTGAGAAGATGCTCAAGGACATCATGGTCCTCAAGAACGTCAAGCGCGGCGAGCTCTCCGACTTCGCAAAGAAGACCAAGGCCGTCAAGTTCTTCGCCGGCAAGAACAGCTGGCAGCTCGCGGACAAGGTCGACGCGGCGTTCCCGTGCGCCCGCCAGAACGAGCTCGACGGCAAGGATGCGACATACCTCCTCAAGCACGGCTGCACGCTCGTCGGCGAGGGCGCGAACATGCCTTCCACCCCGGACGCCATCGCGGCGTTCGTCAAGGCGAAGATCATGTACTCGCCCGGCAAGGCGTCCAACGCCGGCGGCGTCGCGACCTCGGGCCTCGAGATGTCGCAGAACTCCGAGCGCCTCAGCTGGACGCGCGAAGAGGTCGACGCGAAGCTCAAGGGCATCATGAAGTCCATCCACGACAACGCCTGGGAGGCCGCCGCGAAGTACGGCGACAAGGGCAACTACGTGATGGGCGCGAACATCGCCGGCTTCACGAAGGTCGCCGACGCGATGGTGGCGCAGGGCGTCTGCTGAAACGCATACGGCAATGCGAAAGACGGCGCGGACGGGGCGGCCCCGTCCGCGCGGTTTTTTTAATGGCGCGATGGAAAACATATCCTCATTTGCGCTGCTTTGCGCTTCGTCCAGGCGGAATGCCGAAGAACGCGCAGAGGTTCACAGAGTCGCATACGTGGTTTTTACCACAAAGATTTCAAATGCCCTGCGCTTCTCTGGTATAATATTATGCAAAAGGAGAAATGCAGATGACAGCGATGATTCTTGCGGCGTTCATTGCGGTGGACGCCCCTGTGCCGAATGGCGGCGAGGCGGTGTGCGACACCGCGCGGTTCGTGAGGGCCTTTGAGTGCGGAGGGGACGTGCGCCGCGCAACGTGGACGGTCTCTGGACTTGGCGTGTTCCGATGCTACGTAAACGGAGACGAGGTCGGCGCGGACGACTGCCTGAAGCCTGGCTACACACACGTCGGCAAACGCCGCCATTCGTTTTCATACGACGTCACGCCGCTTGTGAAGAAAGGGCGCAACGTGCTCTCCGCGGAGGTCTCCACCGGCTGGTGGCGCGACTCTATCGTCGGAAGGCGCAAGGTGCCGTCCGCCTTCTGGGGCAGCCTCGAGATCGAGCGCGCCGACGGGACCAAGGTCGCGATTCCCACCGACGGGAAGTGGAAGGGCGCGTATGGCGGCGGCCTCGTCCATGCCGAAATATACTGGGGCGAGACGTTTGACGCGCGCGCCGACCAGTCGTGGCGCAAGACAGGCGAAGTCGACTGGAAGGCGGCGAAGGCGTACGACGGCTTCAAGGGCGTCGTCACGCCAGTCGAAGGGCGGACAATCCGGCTCCGCCGCGACCTCGCCCTCAAGCCGCGCGAGATATACGTCTGGCGCGGCGCGGACGGGGCCACGAAGGATGCCTTTGGCAAGATAAGGATCACAAGGCGGTATTCAGACGGGGACGAGATCGTCCTCGACAAAGACGAGCGGCTCGTCGTCGACTTCGGGCAGAACGCGGCGGGCGTGCCGGAGTTCACCGGCTCAGCGGCGGCTGGCGTCGATTTCTCAGGGCGTCCGGGCGAGATGCTCAACGACATGAACGGCGAGAGGTCGCGCGGCAACTGCGGCCCCGCTGGAAGCGTATATCCCGCCAACTACCGCGCCGCGCGCTCGCGCGTCGCGTACATATTCGCGGGGAAGGGCAGGGAGACGTACCGCCCGACGTTCACGTTCTTCGGCGGACGGTACTTCTCGTTCATCTCGACTGGGAAGGTGACGCTCTCCTCGATAAGGTTCCTGCCGATGATGTCCATCGCGCCCGAGGACGAGACGGGGACGATCGAGACGGGGCGCGACGACCTCAACAGGCTCATCTCGAACTGCGTGTGGGGGATGAGGTCCAACTACCTGTCGGTTCCGACGGACTGCCCCCAGCGCGACGAGCGCTGGGGATGGGCGGGCGACACGCAGGTGTTCGCGGGCGCGGCGGTGTACGCGGCGGACGTCTACGGCTTCCTCTCGAAGTGGATGACGGACATGCGCGATTCGCAGGCGGGCGAGAATTCAAATTGCCCGGGGATGTTCCCGAAGATGGCGCCCAGCGGGGCCGGCGGCCGGCTCATCGGCTGGGCGGACGCTGGCGTCATCGTGCCGTACACGCTGTGGCGGCAGTACGGCGACGTGGCGGCCGTGAATGTGAACTGGGACGCGATGGCGCGGTTCCTGGCGAACCTCGACAAGTCGAACTGGACGACGCCCGAGGGCGAGCGGCAGTGCGCCGACTGGCTCTCGCCCGCAATGTACGAGGGGCACCGTCGTGGCTGGGGCGCGAGGCACACGAAGAATCCGTACTGGGACGGCGAGACGAACGCCGACGAGCGCCAGTACTGGGACATGCTCGGCGCGTGCTACCACATCTGGGACCTCAAGATGATGGTAGAGATGGCGAAGGCCACGGGGCGCGACAAGGAGGCCGCGGCGTACGCGCAGCGCGAGGCCAAGGCCGTGGCGCGCTACCGCGGCCTCTTCCTGGACCACAACGGGCGCCTTGCCGAGCGCTATCGCGACATGCAGACGCCGAATCTCTTCGCGCTCAAGCTAGGCCTCTTCCCGACGCAGGCGGCGACGGACGCGGCGAAGGCGGATCTTGTCGCAAGCATCAAGGCAGGCGGATTCAAGATCGGCACTGGTTTTCTCGGGACGCCGCACCTCCTCGACGTTCTCGTTGATGTCGTGGGCGACACGGAGCTCGCCTACTCCGTCCTCCTCCAGCACGGCTGCCCGGGGTGGCTGTATTCCGTCGACCAGGGCGCGACGACGATCTGGGAACGCTGGGACGGCTACACGAGGGAGCGCGGCTTCGGCCCTGTCGCGATGAACAGCTTCAATCACTATGCGTATGGCGCGGTCATGGGCTGGATGTACCGCACGATGGCCGGGATAAGGCCGGGGAAGGAGGCCGGGTTCGCGCGCTTCACGCTTGCGCCGAAGCCCGACAGGCGCGTCGGGTGGTGCAAGGCGTCTTACCGCGCCGCGCAGGGCACGATCAAGAGCCACTGGCGCTACGAGAAGGACGGCAGGCTCGTCTGGTCGTTCACGGTCCCGCCGGGGACCGTCGCGGACGTGATCCCGCCATCCGGCGGCGCGCCGAGGGTATTCGGGCCGGGCGAACACGTTGTCGCGGACTGACGATTTTCGCACATTCCCCCCTTGACATACATACCTGGAGGTATGTATAATATACGGCGTACCACAGATAGGCAGATAGACATGAAACTGAACCTCAGACCTGAAATAGACAAGATAAAGACCTTCTCGAGGGTCTTCGTCGAGCGGCCTCGCTTCGCGATGGTCATCGCCATCGTCCTCTCGATGGCGGGGGCCATGGCCATCTTCAAGCTCCCGGTGTCGCAGTACCCGCGCATCACGCCGCCGTCCATATCGGTGAGCTACACATACCCCGGCGCGAACGCGAACGAGGTGCTGAAGACGGTCGCGATGCCGATCGAGGACGAGGTGAACGGCGTGGACGACATGCTCTACATGACGGGGCAGTGCGGCGACGATGGCAACTACTCGCTGAACGTCACGTTCGAGGTGGAGTCCGACCGCGACATGGACATGGTGAAAGTCCAGAACCGCGTTGCGCAGGCCGAGGCGAAGCTGCCTGCGGAGGTGAAGCAGCTCGGCGGGCGCATCCGCGCGCAAAACTCCGACATGCTGGGCTTCATAGCGGTCAGGTCCCCGAAGGGCTCGCTTTCGCGTCTTCAGATTTCCGACTACATCTACGCCAACATACAGCCGGTCCTGCTGCGCGTGCCGGGCGTTGGCGACGTGACTGTCTACGGCCCGAAGCTGGCGATGCGCGTGTGGCTCGACCCCGCGAAGCTCGCGGCCCTCGGCATGAACTCCGAGGAGGTGATCTCCGCGATCTCCAAGCAGAACATCCAGGCGTCCATCGGCTCCGTCGGCTCGTCGCCGTCTGGGGACCACGCCGCGTACACGATGTCGCTCGTCGCGAAGGGGCGTCTGCCGACGCCGAAGGAGTTCGACGAGATCGTGATCCGCCGCGACGAGCAGGGCGGCATGGTGCGCCTGAAGGACGTCGCGCGCACGGAGATCGGCGAGCAGAACTACATGTTCACCGGCCAGCTCAACGGCGGCAACGCGGTCTCGGTCGCGCTCCAGCAGAAGCCGGGCGCGAACGCCATCGCGACGATGAAGGCGATACGCGCCGAGATGGCCAGGCTACAGGAGTCGTTCCCGGAGGACCTCGAGTGGGTCATCCCCTACGACGCGACGGAGTACGTAAGCACGTGCATCGACGAGATCCTGCTGACGCTTGGAATCACCTTTGGCCTTGTCGTGATCGTCTGCTACCTGTTCCTCCAGGACTGGCGCGCGACGCTGATCCCGTGCCTGACGATCCCCGTGTCGCTGTCGTCGACGTTCATCCTGATGGCGCTGCTGGGCTACTCCATCAACATCCTCACGCTGTTCGGGCTTGTGCTTGCCATAGGCGTGGTGGTGGACGACTGCATCGTCGTGGTGGAGCGCGTGCAGTACCTCATCGAGACGCGCGGGCTCAACTCCCGTGAGGCGGCGGTGCAGGCGATGAGCGACGTGACGAGCGCGGTCATCGCGACGACGCTGGTGCTGCTCGGCATCTTCGTGCCGGTCGGGTTCATGTCCGGCATCACCGGGCGCATCTACCAGCAGTTCTCCGTCACGCTCTCCGCGGCCGTGTGCTTCTCGACGGTGTGCGCGCTCACGCTCGCGCCGGCGCTGTGCTCGCTCATCCTGCACGAGTCGCGTCCGTACAAACACGGCCCGCTCGCGTGGTTCAACTGGGCGGTCAACGCCTTCAAGGGGCTGTTCGTCAAGCTCGCGAAGTGGCTTGCGCGGCGGATATTCCTCGCGTTCGCGCTGCTTCTACTGGTGGTGCTGCTGACGCTCCAGTCGTTCCGCTCCACGCAGACGGCGTTCCTCCCCGACGAAGACCAGAGGGTCGTGTTCTGCGCGCTGGAGATGCCCGAGGGCACGACCAGGGACCGCACGCGCGACGTGTCGCTGCGCGCGGTGCAGATGCTCCGCGAGGTCGAGGAGGTCTCGAGCGTGCTGACGATCACCGGCTTCTCGATGGTCGGCGGGCGCGGCGAGAACCAGTGCATGCTTGTCGTCGACCTCAAGGACTGGTCGCAGCGCAGGCGCCCGGACCAGTCCGCGGCGAAGATGGTGGAGAGGATACAGAAGGTCCTCGCGGCGGTTCCCGAGCCGTCGTGGAAGGTGTTCATGCCCCCGGCGATCCCGGGCCTCGGCATGACGAACGGCATAACCGTGAACATCCAGGACAAGGGCACTGCCGACCCGCTCCGCGTCGAGCAGGTCCAGAACAGGCTGCTCGCCGTCCTCAACGACAAGTCGAAGCACCCCGAGATAATGGCGGCGTTCTCCGGCTACAACGCGAGGACCCCGCACCTCAGGTTCCACCTCGACCGCGACAAGGCGGAGATGTACAAGGTGCCGGTCGCGACGGTGTACGCGACGCTCCAGAACTACCTCGGCTCGCGCTACGTGAACGACGTGAACATCGGAACGCAGGTCAACCGCGTGATGGTGCAGTCCGACTGGGAGGGCCGCGCCACGCCCGAGGCCGTCTCCCGCCTGTACGTGCGGAGCGAGACCGGCGAGATGGTGCAGATCGACTCGCTCGGCGTAATAACGCCGGAGCTCGGGCCGCGCACCGTCTACACCCGCGACAAGTACGTGACGAGCCAGCTGACGATCATGCCGATGCCGGGCGTCGCGTCCGGGCGGGTCATGGAATCCCTGAGGAAGGTGTTCAAGGAGGAGATGCCGAAGGACTTCGGCTACGACTGGGCCAACCTGTCGTTCCAGGAGGCGCGCAACGAGGGAAGCGCCGCGCCGCTAATCGCGCTCGCGGTCCTCTTCGGCTACCTCTTCCTCGTCGCGCAGTACGAGAGCTGGACGATCCCGCTGCCGGTGATGCTTTCGATATTCGTCGCCGTGCTCGGCGCGCTCTGCGGGCTTAAGTGGTTCGGAACGTGGATGACGGGCTCGCCGTATCCGCTTTCGATATACGCGCAGCTGGGCCTGGTGCTCCTCGTGGGACTCGCCTCGAAGAACGCGATCCTCATCGTGGAGTTCGCGAAGGACAAGCGCGAGAACGAGGGCTACTCGATAGTCGAGGCGTCCGGCGCGGCGGCTGGCGAGCGTCTCCGCGCGCTCCTCATGACGGCCTTGACGACGCTCCTCGGCACGCTTCCGATGATGATCGCGACGGGCGCCGGCGCGGCGAGCCGCAACCACCTCGGGACGACCGAGTTCTGGGGGATGCTCTTCTCGGTCTCCTTCGGAATACTTCTCGTCCCGGGCCTCTACGCGCTGTTCCAGACGTGGCGCGAGAGGGTGAAGCGGTTCTTCGCGTACATGTCGGCGAAGGCCGCCCGGAGAAGGGCGCTGAAGGCGAGGCGGGCGTAGTTTCGCCGCGGATGTTTTCCACTACTTGAACGCAAAGGAGAGAAAGAGAATGAGAAACAGCAAGGTTGGTCTTGTCGTGATGTCGGCGCTTGCCGCCGCGGCCGGGTGTTCGTTCCTGCCGTCGGTCGGGCCTGACTACGAGAGGCCGGAGTTCGATCTGCCGGAGACCGTGGTCCCGGACGCCGGGATGCCGACGACGAACCGCACCGAGACGGGCGAGTTCAAGGCCGCGGAGGGCGGCGACGACGTGCGCCGCGCCGTGACGACGAACGACATCGCGAGGTGGTGGACGCGGTTCGACGACAAGGTGCTGACCGGGCTCGTCGACGCGGCGGTCTCCAACAACCTGTCGTTCGCGATGGCGAAGGAGCGCCTCGAGGCGAGCCGTTGGGAGCTCGTCGGCTCCTATTCCGCGTTTATCCCGACGCTGAGCGGCTCCGGCGCGTTCAGGCGTTCGCAGCGAGGCCCCGAGACGTCGGCGAAGCACGGGTCGGGCAGCCCCGTCCACCGCGACTCCTATTCCGCGGGCTTCGACGCCTCGTGGGAGATAGACATCTTCGGAGGCAGCCGCCGCGCGACCGAGGCCGCGTGGGCGCAGGCCGACGCGGCGTGGTGGAACGTCGCCGACGCGCTGGTCTCGCTCACCTCGGAGGTGGGCCTCCAGTACCTCGAGCTGCGCATCACCCAGCAGCGCCTCGCCGTCGCCCGCACCAACCTCGTCCTCCAGACGGAGACTTACAACATCCTGAAGTCGCGCCTCGACTCCGGCATCGGCGACGAGCTTGCCGTTAGCCAGTCGAAGTACGTCGTCAACCAGACGCACGCAACGATCCCGAAGCTCCTGGCGCAGGAGGAGAAGCTGATGAACGCGATCGCGATCCTCGTCGGGGAGGTTCCCGGGACGCTGCACGAGACGCTCGCCGGCTGCCCGGACCGCGACTGGCTCTCCGAGCCCGTCAAGCTCGACCGCATCCCGCTCGACCTGGTGAGGACCCGCCCCGACGTCCGTGTCGCGGAACGCAGGCTCGCCGCGCAGGTCGCGAAGATAGGCGTGGCGAAGGCGCAGTGGTACCCGAAGCTCTACATCACAGGGTCTATGGGCCTCGAGTCGATAAAGATGGACAACTTCATCGGGCGCGGTGCGCTGTACGGCTCGCTCGGTCCGTCGATAAGCTGGCCGATATTCCAGGGCGGCAGGATACACGCCAACATCCAGGCGGAGGAGGCGCGGACGCGCGAGGCGTGCCTGTCGTACGAGCTCGCCATCGAGAGGGCGTGCGGCGAGGTGCGCGACGCGTACGCCGCGTACACGCAGGAGTACCACCGCTACCAGGCGCTCGAGAACGCAGTGAAGGCCGCGCAGGACGCCGTCACGATCTCTAAGGACCTCTACAAGAACGGCCTCAAGGACTTCACTGCCGTCATCGACGCGCAGCGTTCGCTGCTAACGCTCCAGGAGACGCTCGTCATCTCCAGGGGCAGCATCACCGAAGACGCCATCGCCCTGTACAAGGCGCTCGGCGGCGGACTTTCCGATGTGGACGGCGGCGCAATGGAGCCGGTGGCGACGAAGTAGACTAAGGGGGTTTTCGTTCCCGTGAAGCTCTGGATACAGCGCGTCCTGTCGGCGTCGGTGGACGTCGGGGACGAGAGGCTGAGCGAAATCGGAAGGGGATTCCTGATTCTGCTCGGCGTCGGGCGCGGCGACACGCCCGAGACGGCGGACCGCCTCGCGAAGAGGGCCGTCGCGCTCCGCATATTCGAGGACGCCGAGGGGAAGACGAACCTCTCCGTCGCCGACGTCGGCGGCAGCGTGATCGTCGTCTCGCAGTTCACGCTCTACGCCGACACGAAGCACGGCAACAGGCCAGGCTTCTCGCCCGCCGCGCCGCCAGAGGTCGCCGAGCCAATATACGAGCGCTTCGTCGCCCGCATGAGGGAGCTGCTAGGGCCTGACAGGGTCGGCACGGGGCGCTTCGGCGCCGAGATGAAGGTCAGCCTCGTCAACGACGGGCCGTTCTCCGTGGAGGTCGCGGAGTGACCGGCCTCGCCAGGGCCGCGGCGTTTGCGCGCCGCGCCATCGCCGCAATCGCGCCTGACGTCTTCATCTTCGCCGCCGTTGCGCTCGTCTTTGCGCCGGCCGCCGTTGAAACCTTCCTCAACCTCGACGACTTCAACTATGTCGCGGGATGCCCGTTTGTGAAGGACGGGCTCTCCGCGGGCAACATACGCGCCGCCTTCCGCACGCTGGGGCACGGCGGGATATGGATGCCTCTCACCTCGGTCACGTACATGGCCGACATAACGCTCTTCGGCCCTGGCTGGAAGCCGCACCACGTCGTGAACGTCCTGCTCCACGCGGTGAACGCTGTGCTTCTCTTCCGGCTCCTCGCCGCGCTTGCGCCGCGTTTCGCCGGCAAGGTGCGCGTCGTCCTCCCTTGCATGGCGGCGGCGCTTCTGTGGGCGTTGAACCCTGAGCGGTCGGAGGCGGTCGCGTGGGTCGCGTCGCGCAAGGAGGAGCTGTGGGCGCTCTTCGCCCTGTCGGGGCTCCTGGCCTGGCGGCGCCATGTCGTTTGCGGCAGCGCGGAGTCGTATTCCGCCGCGTTTGCGCTTTTCGTCCTTTCGTGCCTATGCAAGCCGACGGCGATGGCGTTTCCGCTGCTGGCCATGGCAGTCGACTGGCTTGTCTCCGATCCATGTAGGGGACGCGCGCAATGGCGCCTTGCCGCGATGCGCTACGTCCCGATGTTCGCCGTGTCGGCCGCGGTCGGCGCAATCGCCGTTTACTCGCAGTCGCATCCGGAGGGGCAGGCGACTGTGGAGCTCTTCTCCGCGCCGTTCTGGTGGAGGGCGCTCAACGCGTCCGTGACTGCGGGCCTTCACATCTTCCACGCGGTCGTCCCCGTCGGCGTGTATGCCGACTCCAGGGTCGTGCCCGACGGCTGGCCGCTCGAGTCGGCGAAGGGGCTTCTCGCCCTCGCCGCCGCCGTGGCGGGGATTGTGCTCGTCATGCGCAGGCGCCCGAAGGGCGACGGACTCCGCCGCGTCGCGCCGTTCGCCGCGTTCTGGTTCCTCGCGGCGTTCGTGCCGGTCTCCGGCATATTCGGCGCGGTAGGCGACAACGCGATTGCGCCGCGCTACTCGTACGTTCCCGCCATGGGGCTCGCTGCGCTGTTCGCATGGGGCGCCGCGGCGCTGTCCGCCAGGCGCGGGATGGCCGTCGCCGCCGGTTGCGCCGCGGCGCTCGCGACGGTCTTCGCCGCCATGTCGCTCCCCGTCACGCGCTCCTACGCGACGGACGCGTCGCTGGCGGCGCGGACTCTCCGCTGCGACCCCGACAACTGGCGCGCGCTGAGGACCCTCGGGCGCGAACGCGCGGGAAGGGATGGCAGGCTCGACGAAGGCGTGGAGCTTCTGAGGAAGAGCCTCCGCCTCCGCCCCAGCCGGCTGACGGCGGACATCCTCGCGTACACGCTTGCCTGCCGCGGCGGGGCCGGCGACTTCGCGGAGGTGCGGCGGCTCGCGCGCCACGCGATGAGGAACCCGAGGAACGACCCGGGCGGCATGGCTCTGGACGCGCTTGGCATCGCCGCGATGCGCGAAGGGGACGACAGGACCGCCGTCGCGATGTTCTCCGCGTCCCTCGCCGCGCCGATGCGCTCGTACTCGAACTGGCACACGCTCCTCAACTTCGCGCTGTCGCTTGCGAACGCGGGACGCCGCGTGGAGGCCGTCGAGAACCTGCTGAAGCTGTCGTCCGTGCGCGACGAGGGCGTGCGCAGCCGCGCGCTCGACGCGCTCGACGCCGTGAAGAACCACCGCCCGGGACGGCTTGAGTGGAAGCCCGATTGACTTTGCGCTTCCATTTGACGCGGATTTTTTGTATAATTAAGGCAAACAGGAAAACGGAGGAGACATCATGGCCGACGAAACAAGCCCCGAATCAGACGCCCGCGCAAGCGAGTCGTTCGACGTGCAGGACGCCGACGCCGCGGAGATCCGCGACACCGACATCCAGTTTGACTGCCCCCAGTGCGGCAAGAGCCTCGTCATAGACTACCGCGGCGCAGGGCTGGAGATCGCCTGCTCGCAGTGCGGCGCGAGCGTCCTCGTGCCGATTCCGGACGGCATGGAGCTGACGGACCTCGACCTCGACTCCGGCGAGATCCTCAAGCAGCTCTTCGCGACGCGGCGCAACTACCAGAAGGTCGAGCTCCAGGTCAAGGAGCTCCGCACGAGGCTTGCGCAGCTCCAGGAGACGCTGGGCGTCATGCAGGAAGTCGTCGCGGAAGGGCTGGCGAACACTTGAACGCGAAGTCCGCATTCGTCAACGCGCTGACCTTCATGCGCGTCCCCCTGATCCTCGCGTGGCTCTGCTTCGCGGTGGCGGAGGAGTTCGGCTCGACGCCGCTGCTCATCTTCCTCGCGGGCGCTGCCATGTTCCTCTCCGGGCTGACCGACGCCTTCGACGGAGCGCTCGCGCGCAGGTGGAACGTCGTCAGCCCGCTCGGCAAGATGGCGGACCCGCTGATGGACAAGGTCTTCTACGTCGTGACGTTCCCGACGCTTGCATGGCTCCTGCTCCACCAGGGCGAGGTGTTCCACTCGGGCGTGATGCTCGTGTTCGCGATCCTCTACATCCTGCGCGACCTGTGGGTCACGTTCCTCAGGTCCGTCGGCTCGCTCTTCGGGGCGGACGGCGCCGCGATGTGGCTTGGAAAGGTGCGCACGGCCCTCTCGTTCCCCGCGGCGGGCTGGGTCTATGCGTACATCGTCTTCAACGACTTCGAGTGCTTCGCGTCGGCGAAGACCGCGATGCTCGTATCGTGCTACGTCGTGGAGGGCGTGATGATCGCTTTGAACATCGTGAGCTCGTGGACCTACACGAGGGAATATCTGCCCTACCTGAAAAAGGCACTTGAAAGAACTTGAGATTTGTGAGATAATATTAACCAGCCGGCAAGGGGGCGTCCCTGAGGCGGCGGAGAAAAACCAAAAAAAGGAAAAAAGAAAAATGAAGAAACATGCAAAGGGATTTACGCTCGTCGAGCTGCTGGTCGTGATCGCCATCCTCGGCGTGCTCATGGGCGCGCTCGTGCCTAACATCATGGGCGCGATCGCCAAGTCGCAGATGACGGCAATGGCGGCGAACGGCAAGAAGATCGTCGACGCCCTCATCGCCGAATCCGTCGACGGCAACGACATCTGGCCCCACCTCACCGAGAAGGACGGCCTCGTGACCGGCGAGTCGGACGAGATCTTCGGCAACACGTATGGTTCTTCCACCGAGTACTTCAAGAAGCTCTTCGACATCGACAGGCAGACGAGCCAGGACTGGAAGCCCTATGTCGACAACAAGCTCCTCGAGTGCCTCTGGGGCAACGGCGTCAACCCCGCGCCTCCCGGGAACCTCCAGCAGGCGAACGTCGCGTGGACGATCGTCGCGGGCGCGTCGGGCGTCGACAACATCCCCGCGCTCATTACGCGCAATGCCGACACCTCCACCTTCCCGACCAGCGGAACCACCGACATGTCGAAGCGCAAGGAGGAGGTCCCTCTCACGAAGTACCCGACTCCGTTCGGCACGAAGGGCTGCGTCGTCATCATGAAGGACAGCTCCGCGAACAAGATGGAGGCGCGCAAGTGCAAGCTCAACGAGATCTACAACAAGCGCGTCATCATCATCCCCGAGAGCGTGAACATCAAGTACCTCGAACCATAGTGGATGGTTGCGAAGGTTGCGATAGACCTGGGGCTTGACCGGCTGTTCACCTACCTGGTGCCGGAAGAGCTGGAGAGGAAGCTGGCCGTTGGCCAGCTTCTTCTTGTTCCATTTGGGCACAGGACGGCGAAGGGCTTCGTGATGGAGATCCTCGATTCCGCGGGGACGCTCCCCGCGGGGGACGGGAAATACTCGCTGAAGCCCATCGCGAAGATCGTCGACGAGACGCCGTTCTTCTCGCCCGCGCTGCTGCGCCTTGTCAGCGACGTCGCGGCGTACACAGCCTCGCCTGTGGAGACGGTGCTGAGGGCCGCCGTCCCAGCGGCGGTGGTGAAGCCGTCCGCGAAGGCCCGCGAGCTTTTGTATGTCGACGTCCTTCCGGACGTCGTACAGGACGGATTGCGTGGCGACGGGGCGGCGGGGCGGGCGCAGGGCGGCAAGACGCCCGGCAAGGTGAGCGCCAAGAGGCGGTGGATCATGGAGCAGGTCGCCCGGCTCGGCGGCGGGTGGATGCAGTCGATATGCCGCGAGCTGAAGACGACCCCCTCGACGATACGCGCGATGGCGGCTGAGTCGCTGCTTGTCGTCGAGCCCCGCGCCCGCCGACGCGACCCGCTCGCGGGGCGGAAGGTCCTCCCGTCGAAGCCGCTTCCGCTCAACGACGAGCAGTCCGCCGCGCTCGCCGCGATCGCGTCCCTCGACCCTCGCGACGCGAAGCGCTCGCCGGCGATTCTCCTCCACGGCGTGACCGGCTCCGGCAAGACCGAGGTCTACCTCCAGGCGATCGCGGCGGAGCTCGCGGCGGGGCGCGGCGCGATCGTGCTTGTCCCCGAGATCGCCCTCACGCCGCAGACGGTCCAGCGCTTCGCGTCGCGCTTCGGCGGCCTCGTCGCCGTGCTGCACTCCGCGCTCTCCGACGGCGAGAGATACGACGAGTGGCACCGCATAAGGAGCGGCGAGGCGCGTGTCGTGATCGGGCCGAGGAGCGCGGTGTTCGCTCCCGTGAAGGACCTCGGCCTCATCGTGGTCGACGAGGAGCACGACACAAGCTACAAGCAGGACGACACTCCGCGCTACAACGCGCGCGACGTCGCGGTGATGCGCGCGAAGGCCGAGGGCGCGAAGGTCGTGCTGGGCTCCGCGACGCCGGCGCTTGAGACGTGGATGAACGCGGAGAGGGGGAAGTACGCGCGCGCGACGATGACGAAGCGCGCGGGCGCGGGGACGCTTCCCGTCGTGCGGATCGTCGACATGTCCGAGCCGGGCAACCGCGGCGCGATCTTCTCCAGGGAGCTTCTAGAGGCGATCCGCCTGAGGCTCGACCGCGGCGAGCAGACGATCCTCTTCCTCAACAGGCGCGGGTTCTCGCGGTCGGTCAGGTGCGCGTCCTGCGGACACGTCCTCGAATGCCCGGGCTGCGGGATCCCGTACACGTACCACCGCGCCGACTCGTGCTGCCGCTGCCACGTCTGCGGCGGCTGGACGCCCGTTCCGGAGAAGTGCCCGGAGTGCGGCGCACGCTCGCTCGAGTACAAGGGCTTCGGCACCCAGCGCGCCGAGGCCGCGCTCGCGGCCTGCTTCAAGCGCGCGCGCATCCTCCGCATGGACGCCGACTCCACAAGCCGCCGCCGCTCCCACGACGACATCCTCGGCGCGTTCAGGCGCCGCGAGGCGGACATCCTCGTTGGCACGCAGATGATCGCCAAGGGCCTCGACTTCCCTAGCGTCACGCTCGTCGGCGTGCTGAACGCCGACAGCTCGCTGTCGATGCCGGACTTCAGGGCGGCGGAGAGGACCTTCCAGCTCCTCTCGCAGGTGTCGGGGCGCGCGGGCCGCGCGGAGCTGTGCGGCGAGGCGGTGATCCAGACGTACGACCCGTCGTCGCCGACGATCCGCGCCGCCGCGAAGGGCGACTACGGGGCGTTCGCGGCGATGGAGCTGAAGGACCGCGAGGAGGCGTGGTTCCCGCCGTACTGCCACCTCGCGTGCGTGAACCTGCGCAGCAAGGATGCGGGGCTCGTGTCGGACTGGGCCACGATGTATTCAAGGTCTCTGGCGAAGGTCGACGGGCTCTCGGTCGGCGACGCCGTGCCGTCCGCGCTGGAGATGGCGGACGGCTGGCACCGCTGGCAGATAGTGGTGCGCAGCGCGCGCACTTCGCTCATTGTCCGCGCCTGGAAGTGGCTCGCGAAGGAGCGCCCCGCGCCAAATGGACTTCGCGTAGCCATAGACATAGACGCGTTCAATATGCTATAATTTAGACATGGGCTACGCAAAGAGATCAACGGGCGGGGGAGCGGCGACGCGGGCGAGTGCGCCCGCGCCGAAGGCCGCGCCTCAGCAGGAGGCCCCGGCGGACGCGTCCGCCGGGAAGGGCAAGCCGTCGTCCATTTGGCAGATGCAGATCGGCGGAGGCGGCGCGAAGACCGTGATGAAGCGCGTGGAGGTGCTGCTCTTCACGTCGGAGCTCGCCGACCTCATCGAGGCCGGCATGACGCTCGGCCAGGCC
>Ga0310695_10006272_pt1 | contig 19791 bp, 18 predicted proteins | sample RumenRJG_04DNA_FD_203882 | JGI IMG/M metagenome (GOLD analysis project Ga0310695, IMG submission 203882) | Bovine rumen microbial communities from Lethbridge, Alberta, Canada - RJG_04 (v2) (version 2) | ecosystem: Host-associated > Mammals > Digestive system > Stomach > Rumen | place: Canada...
GACCCCGCCGCCATCCCGCTCACTATCTGCTTCCCGGTATGTAACCCCTCCGCCGCCGTGATCCCCCTCACCATCCGCCGCCCCGGTATGTAACTCCGCCGCCGCCATCCCGCTCACTATCTGCTGCCCGGTATGTAATCCCCCCGCCGTGATCTCCCTCACCATCCACCGTCCCGGTATGTAACTCCGCCGCCATCCCGCTCACTATCTGCTTCCCGGTATGTGACCCCGCCGCCGTGATCCCCCTCACCTTTCGCCGCCGTATTCCTCCTTGCCGCGTGTTTTGTAAGTGATTGATTATACGACTATTGACTGAAACCTCATCCTCCGTTTTAGACATGGAGTTTTTGCGGATCAAATTGATTTTCAATCCATTGCAAAACACGCCCCAACCTCGGGCAACCATAAGTTAGAGATCTATTGAATACATTTAGGATATGGATAAGATAGCGTTCGTCAAACGTGTCGCCATCTGGGTGGCGGTGGTGGCAGCCTTGGTCATCGCCGTCATCGGCCTCTGCTTCGGCCGGATCATCGAAGGCTCCCTCGCCGCCGAGGTGGGGAAGTGGGTCCTGATGGGCCTCGTGGTCATCGGCATCTTGGAGGGCTTCGTCTACTTCCTCGGCCCTCTGATCTGGCACTTCACCTACGGCAAACGAAAGTGACCGTGCGCAACTGACCGAATCGCTGTTAACTTGCCGGACATTTCGCCTGCGTCAAACGCAAATAGCTGGATCACAATTGACCGAATGACTAAATGACTGAGCGCCCTAGGACGTTTTTGCCTAAATGACTTTTCGAGGAGTTGCGTTCGCAGCTCCTTTTTCGTTTCCTCCTGTCTGGCGCACGTTTTCCCCGTTTTCGTGCGCTTTCCGCCGGAATCGGCTGCTTCCGCGCACGTTTTTCCCGTTTTCGTGCGCTTTTCGCCGGAATCGGCTGCTTCCGCGCACGTTTTCCTCATTTTCGTGCGCTTTTCGCCGGAATCGGCTGCTTATGCGCACGTTTTCCTCATTTTCGTGCGCTTTTCGCCGGAATCGGCTGCTTCCGCGCATGTTTTCCCCGTTTTCGTGCGCTTCACTGCCGCCTTTCCTCCTTTCCGCCAGTCCATTATATGTTTTTCGCCCTCCTTCTCGCTATTTCCCCATTTCCTTTCTCCATTTCCGCCCTTTCCACTAGCACTTCCTATTTCTCTAACCCTCTCCTCTCGCCCTTTTCGTCCTTCTGATTTCCTCTCTTCCGCCCCTACCTATCTTTAGCGCTTCCTCTCTCTTACTTCCCCTCCCGCCATCTCCTTCCGCACCTCTCTAACCCGGGCACAATTCACTATTTGGCGATATGCATCAAGCGCGAAATAGGCCTTTGAAAGGCAAATACGCGGCAGATGCGACATTGTAATGTCGCATGAAGAGCGTTTTCCTTCACCAAATGCCGAAAGTGCGCTTGGTCGGAATTGCACTGGGGAGCGCTTTGGCCTACTACTGAGTGAGCTTCACGACTTGCTACTGGGCGTGCTTCTGGGAGGGGCTACCACGATGGGTCTTTTCCTGAGGGCGCTTCTGGGGGGGCTGCCGATATGAGCCTTCTTCTGAATGCGCTTCTATAGTAATCAATGCTCTTCTATTGTAATCCTGCCGCGACGGCAAATATGTGGGTGGTTTTTGGGCGTCGCGGTGAGGGCGTTGGGGGCCAGCGAGTGCGTTGTTGAGGTTGAGGTCTGTGAGGGTGATGGTCGGGAAGGGTGGCGGTGACAGTTTGTGAGGGTGATCGTCGGTGTGGGTGGAGAGCTCTTGAAAGTGTGGGGAGGGACGGTAGATTTGTTCGGACGTTGGAATGTTTGAGGATATGTTTAGAATGTGAGGGGCTGTAAGTGCCACCCATTCTCTTCTGCTTTCTCTAACCAGGGCGCAATTTACTACTTGGCGATATGCATCAAGCGCGAAATCAGCATCTGAAGGGCAAAGACGCGGCAGATGCGACATTTTAATGTCGCATGAAGAGCGTTTTCCTTCACCAAATGCCTAAAGTGCGCTTGGTCGGAATTGTATTGGGGGGGCGCTTGGGCTAAGCTTGCAACTGAGCTGGTTTGGGGTGGTCTGGGCTGGGCTGATCTGGTCTTGTCTGGCCTGGGCAAGGCTAGGGAGGTTGGGTTAGGCTAAGTTTAAGGCCAGGGGTAATGGTAAAATGAGGGTAAAGGTGAAGGTGAAAGAGATGGTGATGAGTGTGATGCTGAGAGAGAGGGTGATGGCGATGGCGGGTGAGAAGGATAGGGGTGGCTAGAGGAGGGTGAGGAGGCGGGAGATGAGGAAGCCGAGATAGTTGCCGGCGGCGTAGCCGATGACGCCAACGGCGAGGCCGCCGGCGAGGACGCGGCGATTGTTCATTGCGGCGGCCATCATGGGGACAAAGGGCGGGGAACAGATGTAGGCGACGGAGCTGATCGTCATGGTGTCGGCGTCGATCTTGAGGAGCCTGGCGAGGAGGACTTGGAGGAGGAGGGAGCCGAAGACGACGAAGGCGAGGTAGCCGAGGAGGTTGACGCTGCCGGAGATGCTGAGGTTGCGGAGGTCGGCCATGGAGGCGACGACGACGGAGAAGACATAGATGAAATACATTCCGATGTCGTAGCTGTGGCGGAGTTGTTTGATGGGGCGCCAGAAGGAGGCGGCGATGCCGAGGGTGGTGAGGGAGAGGATGAGGACGGTCATGAAGGCGGCATCGCCGGCGAGGAGGCCGAGGCTGGCCGAGATGCCGATGATGAGGGCATCGACGGCCAGGAGGATGGCGGCGTCGCGGAGGCCCCGGCGGGTGAAGAGCCCCTGGAAGGGGCGCTCCGCCCGCCCGCCGGCAGCCTCTGGCTCGCCGCCGCCGGCCCCGGGGCGATCGGTTGCCCCGGGCGCCATGGTTGGCTTGAGGCCGGTTATGGGCCCGGGGGCAATGGCATCGGAGTCGTGGGGGAGGATGCGGCGGAAGAGCTTGAAGCCGATGGCGAGGAGGAAGGTCACGTAGAGGAAGCTGACCGCCATGTCGAACGAGTTGAGGAGGACGAAGGTCTCCTCGGGGACGTCCAGCATGACTTGGAGGGAAGCGAGGTTGATGGTGCCGCCGGTGTAGACGCCGGTGAGCATGCCGCCGATCTTGGAGCCGTCATCGAGGCCTTTGCCGAAGAGGAGGTAGCCGGCGATGACGGCGGCGGTGACGGCGAGCATGCCGGAGAGGAGCGCGAGCAGCTGGCTGCGTGTTCCGCTGCGGCGGAAAGTGCAGGAGAACAGCATGAGCGGGATGGCCAGGGGGACCATGGCGCTGGAAAGCGCCTGCTGGATCCGCGCCATCCCGGCAGGGTGGAAGAGGTTGCCGACGAGGATGCCGAGTAGATAGAGGATGAGGACAGGACCGATTTTGCCGAGCGTCGGGAATTGCCGGCAGAGCCGGAGGACTCCCGCCGGGGCAAGGAGGAAGAACAGCGTTATGAGGATGGTTCCTACTGACATGTCCTATTTCTCGGAAGGGTCCTTGGCGCGGGGGTGGGCCTTGTCGTAGACGGCTTTGAGACGCTCGATGGAGTTGTGGGTGTAGACCTGGGTGGCCGCCAGGGAGGAGTGGCCGAGGAGCTCCTTGATGGAGTTGAGGTCGGAGCCTTCGTTGAGTAGTTCGGTCGCCAGTGTGTGGCGCAGGACGTGGGGGGATTTGCGGCCGGTGATGTCGGGGACGGAGCCGAGCTCGGTCTTGACCGCCCGATCTATGTAGACCGGGTAGAGCCGGCGGCCGGACGGAGTCCGCAGGAGCGGATCTCCGGCCGCCGGCCTCCCGCCGAAGTACACTTCGGCGGCCTCCAGGTACCGCTCCGTCTCCCGCACAACCGCCGGCACGAGCGGTACGTCGCGCATCTTGTCTCCTTTTCCCTTTACTTTCAGGATATTGCGTTCAAAGTCAAGGCTTTGGATGTCGAGCGACGCGAGTTCGGCGCGCCGGAGGCCCGTGCCGTGGAGGAACGACACGACGAGCCTCCGGAGGCGGCGCTCGTAGAGCGTCCGGGCGAGCGGGGCGGGCGCCCCGGCCGGCGTGCCGGAAGGCCAGCCGGCCGGCCCCGCGCCCCGCCCGCACACCTCTCGCAGCAGCTCGAGGCTGTCCTCCGACACGGCAAACTCCGTGTCGGCTAGGTAGCGCTCCATGGCTTCGTCGCGGTAGAATACCGGGAGGCGCTTCTCCGTCTTGGGACGGGTTACCAGGCGGACCGGATTGGACCGAAGGACCCCCTGGGTCATCAGGTATCTGCAGAATCCGCTGAGGACCGACAGGTGCAGGTTGACTGTACGGGTGCCGAGCTTGCGGTCCTCCATGATATGGACCTCGTAATTGCGGACGGATGTAGGATTGAGCGAAGCGGCCAGCTCATCGGAAGAAGAAGGATCCTCAAGCGAATACGCTGCATACTCCGTCAGGACGTCATTATAGATGTCCCGCGTCCGCGGGGAATACCTTCGGACTGTCTCGACATAGCGGATATAATTGTCTATCAGGGGATTCATTGGCAAAGACGATCTAGAGAGACCCTTCACCGACCGGCACCAACCCCATTTCGGCCGCTTTCTGACGCATCAATTTGTCGGCCGCTTCGAAATCGTTGTCGATGACGCCGTCGAGGATGGCTTCCTTTACGTATTCTTTCAGTACGCCTATCTCTTTGCCAGGCCCTATGCCGTATACCTCCATCACGTGTTCTCCGGTGATGGGGTTCTTGAAGTTGCGGATGGAGTCCTTGGCCTCGACTTCGACCATCTTCTGCTGGACGAGCTCGAAGTTGTGCTTGATGCGCGCCACCTTTGCGGGGTTCTTGGAGGTGATGTCGGCGTTGCACAGGAGCATAAGGTCGTCGATGTCGTTGCCGGCGTCGAAGAGGAGGCGCCGCACCGCCGAGTCCGTGACCTCGTCGTCGACGAGGGCTATCGGACGCAGGTGCAGGCGCACGAGCTTCTGGACGTATTTCATCTTCTCGTTCAGGGGCATCATCAGGTCCTTGAAAATCTTCGGAACCATCTTGGCGCCAATGACTTCGTGACCGTGGAAGGTCCAGCCGGACCCGGGCTCGAAGCGCTTGGACGCGGGCTTGCCGATGTCGTGCAGCAGCGCGGCCCAGCGGAGCCACAGGTCCGGCTGGGTGCGGACGCTCTCCACGAAGCCGTTGCCGTCGAGCTCGGGCGTGTAGTCGCGGAGCCGGCCCGCGGCAATGCCTTCGGCCTCGGCCGCGGCGACGTTGTCAAGCACCGCGAGCGTGTGCGAGAAGTTCTCCTTGTGGCCCCGGCCCTCGATCGTCTCGACGCCCTTGAGGGCCGAAAGCTGCGGGAGCACGTGCTCCAGCAGCCCGGTCTCGTCCATCAGCCTGAAGGCAATCGACGGCCGGGGCGTGACGAGCATCTTGTTGAGCTCTTCGGCGATGCGCTCCTTGGAAAGGATCGCGAGCCGGTCGCTCATGCGCCTCATGGCCCCGAGCGACTCGGGGACGATCTGGAACTCCTGCTCCGGCGTGGAGAGCTTGGCCGCGAAGCGGATGGCCCGCAGCATGCGGAGCGGATCGTCGGAGTAGGTGGTGTCGGGCTCGAGGGGAGTGCGGATGATGCCCGCGGCGAGGTCCCGGATGCCCCCGAAGGGGTCTACGAGTTCGCCGAAGCTGTCTTTCTGCAGGCTGAAGGCCATGGCGTTGATGGTGAAATCGCGCCGCAGCTGGTCGTCCTCGAGCGTCCCGTTCTCCACGATCGGCTTGCGCGACTCGCGGCGGTAGGACTCCTTGCGGGCGCCTACGAACTCCACCTCGTCGCCGCGGTAGCGCATCATCGCCGTACCGAAATTCTTGAAATACGAGACATTCTTGCCCGTTGCCTCGCCAACGGCTTCGGCGAAATCGATGCCGCTGCCCTCGACCACTATGTCGATGTCGTTGCACGGCCTGCCAAGGAAACAGTCGCGTACGTAACCGCCGATCACGAAGGCTTTTACGCCTCGTTTGGCTGCTACTTCCGAAACTATCGCAAAGATCGGCTTGTCGAGGAATCCTGTGGTTATTGTCGGCATTGGGCGAGCATTTCTTCGTAGACCGGAGCCTTGTCGAGGAACGCGTATCCGTCCCCGGTCTTCCTGCAGATATAGGTCAGATGTCCGTTGGTCAGGAAAAGGAAAGGCACCTGCAGGACTGCGCTGTAGCGCAATGCCTGCTCCAGTACCTCCTTGCTGATCTCGATGTCCGGGCGCTTGCACTCGACGACCGCCATGGGGACACCGCCGTGTCCGTAGACCACGATGTCCGCGCGCCATTTCTTGCCTGCACCGTACTCCAGGGCCACTTCGCTCATCATTTGGTGGAGCGGAACGCCCGCCGCGGTGCGGAGTTGCTCGATGAACCACTGGCGCACCCGCTCCTCGGGCGTGAGGGACACGTCCTTGCGTCTGAGCGGGTCGTATATCGTCTCCATGGTCACTTTCGGCAGATTGACATCAATTTTCCTGACAAGATTACAAAGTTAACATATTTTTGTTTATATTTGCACCCGCAAACCGCAAAGGAGAGGTGCTCGAGTGGCTGAAGAGGCGCGTCTGGAAAGCGCGTGACCTCCCAAAGGGGTTCGCGGGTTCGAATCCCGCCCTCTCCGCTGAAAGCCGAGGCTGTCATCAGCCTCGGCTTTTCGCGTCGACGGCGGGATCACCCTTTCTCTTTTTTCTCGAGCGCGGAATCTAATTCATCAGTTGCGCCTTTGCGTCGATGGTGGTCCCAAGTCCTCCCCCCTCAGCGCTCTGCACCGGTACCCGCCCCTCCTTCAGCATGTCCCAATCTGCACAGGAGGATTCCAGGCATCTTCTCAGTCCTCCTACGCGCAGGGAAACCCCCTCCAAGCATGTTCTGACTCGCACAGGAGGACTGCCGACGCCCTTGCACTCCTCCTGTGCAGATGGAAACCACTCCCAAGCGTGTTCCGACCCGCGCAGGAGGAATGTCGGCGCCCTTGCACTCCTCCTGTGCAGATGGAAACCACTCCCAAGCGTGTTCTGACCCGCACAGGAGGACCGCAGGCGCCCTTGCACTCCTCCTGTGCAGACCCTATCTCTCAGAGGATCCTTCTCCAAGAGTGCTCGACCCGTTCCGGGGGTGCAGGGAGCCCCCCTAAGACCTCAGGAGGACCGCGGACGACTCTGCAGTCCTCCTACGCGCAGGGAAACCCCCTCCAAGCATGTTCTGACTCGCACAGGAGGACTGCCGACGACTCTGCAGCCCTCCTACGCACCGTACTCCTCCTTCGCAAGCGCGGCGAGTGGAATCCTGCCGTTCCCGTCTCGGATTCCCGATAAATGAACAAAACGGGCAGTTTTGTTCAGGATAGACGCCAAGACTATTAAATCTGAACAAAAACGGCCGTTTTGTTCAGAATTGCGCCCGAAATCGCTGAAAATGAACGAAATCGGCCTATTTGTTCATCGGTGGTCCGTGGGAGGTGGACTAGATGGAGTCTGCTTCCGGGATGGGGCAGTGAGGGGACCAGAGTGGATTTACGGAGTGGTGGAAGGAGGGGCTAGAGGGCGTATTATGAACGGGATAGCGAGGTGAGGGGATTAGGGGGGGGAGTATGCTTAAGGGACGGTAAGGGGCCAAGAGGGACTCCCGTGACGGTGGGGGGGACAGTGAGGACGGTGAGGGAGTTTGCTATCTGGATGGTGGGGGACGGTGGATGACCGCGACGGAGAAGATCGGGGTGGAATTTCGGCGTCGCGGCAGGGAAACAGGGGGAAACGCCGGAAAACGAACCGCGACGCCAAAACAGAGTTCTGTTTTTGGGCGTCGCGGTTAAAGTCGAAAGACTTGCGCTACCGGTCGATGGCGTAGGTGATGGTGGCGACGCCGCGGACCTTCATGACGGCGGGGTTCTCTTCCGTGCTGGAGATGGAGAACTGGCCCTGGTCGGCGGTGATGAGCTTGCCGAGCTTGCTGCCGTAGTTGGCGACGAACTGGGTGGCGGTGGTCTTGGCGTTGGCGATGGCTTCCTCGATCATTTCCTGCTTGAGGTCCTGGAATCCGGTGTAGTCATAGTTGATGTAGTTGTAGCCGCCGAGCGCGATGCCCTTGGAGAGGAGCTCACCCTGCTTCATGACGATGCCCTTGACCAGGTCGACGTTGGACGAGGTGATAGTGATGGGTGTCGTGAGCTTGTAGTTGAAGGGGATGTACTCGTTGGACCAGCGGTTGGAGATGCGGTCGTCCACCTCGGGAGGGAGGATGGATATCTCGCTCTCGGACAGGCCGTTGCTCTTGAGGAAGGCCACGACGGTCTCGTTGGTCTTCTGGATCTCGTTGTAGAGTGCGGGCAGTGCGTCGCCGGTGACGTATGTGGAGAGTTTCCAAGTGATCTTGTTGGCCGGAACCTCACGCTCGGAAAGTCCCTTTACCGTGACCTGGCGGTCCTTGTCTATGAATCTGATGATGCCGCTCCTGAGGATGAAACCGAAGAGGATGAGGCTGAGGCCGACTATGACGGCCGCGATGATCTTGTTGTCTTTCATGATTTGCGATCTTTTCCGCGAAGTTAGTCAAAAAGGATACCATACTGGATGACTTTTTTAAATAATCTTCGTTTTGTGACATGATTTTTGTATATTTACAATCGTCAACCTGGACTAACCGCCCCGAAAGGGGTTTTTAACATATTTCATTATGGAGATCAAGATCAAATCCTTGAAATTCGACGCGGACCAGAAGCTGGTCGCTTTCGTCGAGAAGAAAGTTTCAAAGCTGGAGAGGTTTTACGAGGGTGTGGATACCGTGGATGTGATCCTTTCCCTGCTTCCTGAGCCGGAGAACAAGAACGCCAGGATCCAGATCCATGTGCCGGGCCAGGAGCTCATCATCGAGCGCAACGCCAGGACCTTCGAGGATGCCGTCACCGAGTGTGCCGATGCGATGAAGGAGAAACTGACCAGATTCAAGGAGAAACTCTACGAAGGATAGCAGACATACTTTTATTGTGAGGATGGTTGTCAAACCATCCTTTTTTTTTACCTTTGTGTACTATGGCAAAGAGTTCCGTACAGATCCCCGCGCTGTGTTCACAGCTCGCCGAAGACGCCCGCAGGGGCGTTTTCAAGCCGGTGTATCTGCTGATGGGCGACGAGCCTTATTATCCCGACCTGGTATGTGATGCCGTCATGGCGAACTGCGTGGAGGAGGGGTTCAAGGATTTCAACGAGTACATATTCTACGGGGCCGACACTACGGCCGACAATGTTGTCTCGGCGGCGAGGCAGTATCCGATGATTTCGGACCGTATCCTCGTCGTGGTGAAGGAGGCGCAGTTGATGAAGGATATCGAGACGCTGCAGTACTATTGCCAGCAGCCGCTGGACTCGACGGTGCTGGTGGTGCTGATGCACAAGGCCTCCGTCGACAAGCGCAAGGCCTTCTACAAGAGCGTGCAGAAGTGCGGCGGCGCCATAGTCGAGTCGCCATCGCTGCGGGACTACGAGATCGCGGACTGGATACTCCGCTTTTTCCGCAGCCGCGGGCTGAACATTTCGCCGGAGGCGGCTTCCCTGATGGGGGAGAGCACGGGCACCGAACTCAGTACCATCGTGGTGGAGACCGACAAGCTCGTCAAGAATCTCCCGGAGGGGGTGGACACCGTGACGGTGGCCGACGTCGAGAAGAACGTCGGCATCAGCCGCCAGTTCAGCGTCTTCGAGCTGAACCGCGAACTGGCGGCCCGCAATGCCGCCAAGGCGGTGCGCATCGCGACGCACGTCGGCTCCGCCGCGCGTTTCGCGATGCCCATGGCCGTCAGCGTGATCTTCTCGCAGTTCTACAAGGTGCTCCGCTACGCCGCCCTGCTGCAGCGCAGCCCCCGGCCTTCCCCGGAGGAAAAGGCCGAGGCCCTGGCGGGCGTCAACCCTTACTTCTACCGCGACTACGACGTGGCGGTCCGCAACTATCCGCTGCCCAAGTGCATGCAGGTGATCTCCATCCTGAACGAGTACGACTACAAGGGCAAGGGCGGCGACGGCGGCGACATGGACCAGGGCACGCTCCTCGTGGAGATGGTCACGAGGATACTTAATGTTTGATATGTTTTTGAAAAACTTCAACTATTTGTTGTTTTTCAATATATTTTTATTATTTTTGCACTGCTAAACAGAAAGAACGAACAATGGGATTGATTGAATGCAAGGAAGTTTGCAAGAGTTTCGGTGAGAAGGTGGCCCTCGACCACGTCTCCATCGACATCCCCGAGGGCAGGATTTTCGGACTGCTGGGCCCCAACGGCGCAGGAAAGACCACCCTCATCCGTATCATCAACCGTATCACCATCCCCAATTCCGGTGAGGTCCTCTTCAAGGGAGTCCCTATCACCCAGCGCGACGTCGAGAAGATCGGCTACATGCCGGAGGAGCGCGGACTGTACCGCAAGATGAAGGTGGGCGAGCAGGCCATGTACCTCGCCCAGCTGAAGGGCATGAGCGCCCGCGACGCGCGCCTCGGCCTAAAGGAGTGGTTTGTCCGCTTCGGTATCCAGGACTGGTGGGACAAGAAGGTGGAGGAGCTCTCCAAGGGTATGGCCCAGAAGCTCCAGTTCATCACCACGGTGGTCCACAAGCCCAGCCTGCTGATCCTCGACGAGCCTTTCTCGGGCTTCGACCCGGTCAACGCCGACATCATCCGGAAGGAGATCCTCCGCCTGCGTGACGAGGGCGCGACTATCGTGCTATCGACGCACAACATGGAGTCCGTAGAGGAGCTCTGCGACGAGATCGCGCTGATCAACAAGTCCCGCCTGGTGATCACCGGCGGAGTCGAGCACATCCGCCGCGAATACGGCAACAACAACGTCGAGCTCGTCTACACCGACGCCGACGGCCGCCACACCGAGGTGCTTCCGCGCGAAGTGGACGGCAACTCCACGCTCGAGGCCTATATCGCCAAGGGCGTGACCATCAACTCCTACAAGGAGCTGATGCCCCGCATGAACGACATCTTTATCAAACTTGTAACAGGGGAGGACGCGAAATGAATCTGAAAACCATAGGCATAATCATCAGGCGCGAGTATCTCAACAAGGTCAAGAAGAAGAGCTTCCTGATCACCACCTTCCTCGTGCCCATCCTCGTGGCCGGCCTGACCATCGGTGTCATGGCGGTCATGATGACCACCAAGGAGAAGACCAAGACCATCGCGGTCGTGGACCGTTCCGGCATAGTCCTCCCATACTTGGAGGATACCGAGACCATCAAATACGTTGACTGCAGCGGCCAGGAGGCCGATTCGATCAAGCTTCGTCTCTCGAACCTGGGTTACGACGGTCTGCTGAGCATCCCGGCACTTGATACCGTAGCCAAGACCGTCAACCCCGACCTGTTCTCGACCAAGCCCCTGGGCATGGATCTGACATCGAACATCAACAACCGCCTGGACAAGGCCGTGGAGGACTATCGTATAGCCTCTTACGATATCGAGGGCCTGGATGAGATAATGAAGGCGGTCAAATCCGATGTCAAGCTGCATTCCTACACCGTGGATGAGAGCGGCAAGGAGAAGATATCCGAGGCGGGTGTATACTCCATCATCTCCATGGTGCTGGGTATCATCATCTTCATGTTCGTCACGATGTTCGGCAGTATGGTGATGTCCGCCGTGATCGAGGAGAAGCAGAGCAGGGTGGTCGAAGTGCTGGTATCGTCAGTCAAGGCTACCGAGCTTATGTTCGGCAAGATCATCGGTATCGCACTCGTCGCCATCACCCAGTTCGTGCTCTGGATACTGCTGTCCGGAGTTATCCTGGCCGTGGCCGGCGGCGTCATGCGCGACAGGCTCATCGGCGAGGCCGATCCCACCGAGCTGGCCCAGTCGCTGGGCGTGAGCCCTGACCAGCTCGACACCGTCGACCTGTCGCAGCTCGCCGGTGCCGACAGCGAGGTGGCCAACGTCCTCGACATGATCCACAGCATCCCTGTGGGCAAGATCATCGTTATCTTCCTGCTGTTCTTCCTCTTCGGTTACCTGCTCTACGCCTCGCTCTTCGCGGCGATCGGCTCCGCGGTGGAGAACGCCGAGGATACGCAGCAGCTGCAGATACCGCTGACGGTGCCGCTGATGCTGGGCTATATCATCGCGCTGTATGCGTTCAAGGCTCCCGACAGTTCCATCGCGTTTTGGGCCTCGATGTTCCCCTTCACCTCCCCGATCGTCATGATAGCCCGCCTGCCTTTCGGCGTGCCGGGCTGGGAGATAGCCGTCTCGCTGGGCCTACTGATCCTGACGTTCGTCGTGTGTGCATGGGCTTCCGCCAAGATCTACAAGGTCGGCATCCTGATGTTCGGCAAGAAGTCCTCGTGGAAGGATCTCTGGAAATGGCTGAAACAAAACTAGTTATATGAGACGATTCGTCATCCTGCTGTTGGCGTCGTCGCTGGCTGTCCTGCCGGCCGGCGCCTTCGGCTTCAAATGGAAGTCAACCCCCGTGGACGGTTCGCGTACGGGGGTGACCTGCCCCAACGCCGACAATGTGGAGGCGGCTATGGGTAGGATGGAAGGCCGCACCTACGTGGCGCCCAACGGGCGCCGCTTCAAGGGCCGTACGGCCACGGCCCGGGCCGCCAGGCTGATGCTGGTGGCGCAGCCGGGCATGGCCGACGTCAAGGAGGCCGTGGGCTTCTGCCCGACCGGCCTCGAGCGCGGCGGCACCGAGAATGTCCTCGGCGACTGGGCCGTGGACATCCTCATGGAGGCCACCGCCGCCGAGACGGGCAAGCCCGTTGACATCGGCATCCTCAATCACGGCGGCATCCGCATCGACATGCCCCAGGGCACGGTCCTGATGGACGACATCATGTCGATGTTCCCGTTCAGGAACTATCTCTGCCACATGATGATGAAGGGGTCCGAGGTGCGCGCCCTGCTCGCGGCGAGCGCCCGCAGGCTCCCCGTGATCGGTGGCGTGAAGGCCACCGTCAAGGACGGGGAGCTGCTCGAAGTCCTCGTGGGAGGGGAGCCGCTGGATGACGACCGCATGTACGGCGTCGCATCCATCGACTTCCTCGTGACGGGTGGCGACAGTATCTTCACGGGCCGCGAGATGGACCAGGTCATCACTACTGACGTGCTGGTCTTCGACGCTATCCTCGGCAAGGTGCGCGAGCTGAATGCCGCAGGCAAGCCCATTGAGAAGGAGAGGGACGGCCGCGTCGTCGACCTCAGTGAAAGGAGGAGGGACTAGCCATGAAGAGATTGTTGCTTACAATTGTCTGCCTGCTGGCAGTCATGGCCGGCGCTTCGGCGCAGCGCCTCGTCATCATCCATGTCAATGACACGCACAGCCACCTCGATCCGGAGCGTACCGGTGAGGATGTCGGCCACGGCGGCATCATCGAACGCGCAGCCTACATCGACAGCGTCAGGAATGCTGTCGGCAATGATAAGGTCCTGCTCCTGCACGCGGGAGACTGGAACCAGGGTTCGCCGTACTATTCCATTTTCGGAGGCGACCTCGAGGTCTCGCTGATCAACGCCCTCAAGTACGATTGCCTGACGCTTGGCAACCACGAGTTCGACAACGGCGTCGAGGATCTAGGCCGCAGGGTCAAGGGCATCAAGGCCCCCGTGGTCTGCGCCAACTACGACTTCAGCCAGTTCGACATGGGCAGGAGGGGAGTGCAGCCTTGCACCATCATCCGGCGTGGCGGCCTGAAGATAGGCATCATCGGCATGCTCACCGACATCACCAAGGTGGTCTCATACGAGACTGCGAGCCGTATCCCGCGGGCTGGGACGGATGCCGAAGTGGTGAACAAATGGGCTGACTATCTGCGCAACGACAAGATGTGTGACCTGGTCATCGTCCTGTCCCATCTGGGTTACGACGAGGACCTGGACCTCGTGAAGGAAACGCGTGGCGTCGACCTCGTGGTCGGAGGCCATTCGCACACTTTCGTAAAGGACCTGGAGTACAGGACCGACCTTGAAGGCAAGCAGGTCCCGGTCATCCAGGACGGCTGCTGGGGCCTTAACATAGGCCGTATCGACGTCTATTAGAGAATATTGAGGCTCTGCTCGCGGATCTTCTCGAGCTCGTCTTTCATGCGGACCACGCACTTCTGGATGGAGGCGTGGTTCGCTTTGCTTCCGGTGGTGTTGATCTCGCGGCCCATCTCCTGGATGATGAATCCGAGCTTCTTGCCGGGGAAGGGTTCGCCGTCGATGGTGTCCATGAAGTACTTGCAGTGCTGGCGCAGGCGGACCTTCTCCTCATTGATGTCGAGTTTTTCCAGGTAATAGACCATTTCCTGCTCGAAGCGCTCGGGGTCTACCTTGGCCTTGAGCTCCTCGAGGTTCTTCATGAGCCTGGCGCGGACCGCTTCGAGGCGCTCCGCCTCGTGGCTCTCGACCTCGTCGTACAGGCCGAGGATCTTCTGCACGCGGGAGGTGACGTCCTTGTAGAGGGCTTCGCCTTCCTTGACGCGGTAGGCGTCGATCGCGGCCAGGGCCTCGTCGACGGCTTTCTCCACGAGCGGCCAGTTGGCGTCGGTGATGACATCCTGCTTCTTGGCGTCGATGACATCCGGCATGCGCAACAGCGTGGCCAGCAGGTAGTTGGGTTCGTGGAGAGGGAGGTTGACGGCGCCGATCTCGCTGCCGAGCGCCTGTATCTGCGAGAAATACTCCTTGGCGAGGGCGATGTTGACGGCCTTTGCGCCTTCGGCGGCATTGGGCTCCCAGGTGAGGAACATGTCGATGGTTCCGCGCTGGAGCTTGTCGGCTATCTTTTTCCTAACGCCCATCTCCTTGTCCTTGGGGAGCAGGGAAGTCTTGATGTTGATGTCGGCGTTCTTTCCGTTCACGGAGCGGAACTCCACCGTAAGCTTTCCGTTTTCAAGCAGGGCCTCGGACTTGCCGTAGCCGGTCATAGATCTTATCATGCCGAAATGTTGATTATATCCGTGCAAAAATACGAATATATTAATTAATTTTGCATGTTTTTAGAATAAGAAGTCATATGGCCGATATCAACAAAACCGTAGAGAATGCCGCCGAGCCGCGCAAGCTCAACTTCCTCGAGGAGATCATCGAAAAGGACCTGGCCGAGGGCAAGTACGAAAGCATCCTCACGCGTTTCCCCCCGGAGCCGAACGGCTACCTCCACCTGGGCCACGCCAAGAGCCTTTGCATCAACTTTGGACTTGCCGAGAAATACGGCGGCAAGACCAATCTCCGCTACGACGACACCAACCCCACCAAGGAGGATACCGAGTACGTCGACGCCATCAAGGAGGACATCAAGTGGCTCGGATTCCAGTGGGAGAAGGAATGCTACGCTTCCGACTATTTCGACCAGCTCTACGAGTGGGCCGAGCAGATGATCATGAAGGGGCAGGCCTATGTCGACGACCAGACTCTGGAGGAGATGCGCGAGAACCGCGGCACCGTGGACAAGCCCGGTACCGACAGCCCCTGGCGCAACCGTTCCGTCGAGGAGAATCTCCGGCTGTTCCGCGAGATGAAGGCCGGCAAGTACGCCGACGGCGAGAAGGTGCTCCGCGCCAAGATCGACATGGCCCATCCGAACATGATGTTCCGCGACCCTATCCTGTACCGCATCAAGCATGCGCACCATCACAGGACCGGTGACAAGTGGTGCATCTATCCGATGTACGACTACACCCACGGTCAGTGCGACTCCATCGAGCATATCACCCATTCCATCTGTACTCTCGAGTTCGACGTCCACAGGCCCCTGTACGACTGGTTCATCGAGACGCTCGGCATCTATCCGAGCCATCAGTACGAGTTCGCGAGGCTGAACCTCACCTATACCCTCATGAGCAAGCGCAAGCTCCTGGAGCTTGTGCAGAAGGGATTCGTCTCGGGCTGGGACGATCCGCGCATGCCTACGCTGTGCGGCGTCCGCCGCCGCGGATACACGCCCGAGGCGCTCAAGATGTTCTGCGACAAGATCGGCGTCAGCAAGCGCGACCAGCTCATGGACATCCAGTTGCTGGAGTGGTGCGTCCGTCAGGACCTCAACGCCCGTTCCAACCGCTACATGGTGGTGTCGGACGATCCCATCAAGGTCACGCTGACCAACTGGGAGCCGGGCAAGGTCGAATGGTTCGACTGCCCGCTCAATCCGGCCGAGCCGGAGGGAGCCACCCGCAGGGTGCCGTTCACCGGCGAGCTGCTCATCGACCGTGCCGACTTCATGGAGGACGCTCCGAAGAAATATTTCCGGCTCAAGCCGGACGGAGAGGTGCGCCTCAAGTACACCTATATCATCAAGTGCAACGAAGTGGTGAAGGACGCGGACGGCAAGGTCGTCGAGCTCAAGTGCACCTACGACCCGTCCACGCGCCCCGGAGGCGGGGAGTGGCGTTCGGTCAAGGGCACCATCCATTGGGTGTCGGCAGCCCATGCCCGCGAGGTGGAGCTCCGCCTGTACGACCTTCTCTTCACGCTGGCCGACATGAGCCAGGTGCCGGAGGACAAGGACTACAAGGATTTCCTCAATCCCGAGTCGCTCGTCGTATCCAAGGGATACGCCGAACCCGCCCTGCTTGAGGACGGGTCCGGGATCGCCGTTCAGTTCGAACGCGTAGGTTATTTCTTCAAGGATCCAGACAGTACGCCGGAAAAGCCGGTCTACAACAAGACCACGGCGCTGAAGGATTCGTTCAAGATCCAGTAATACCGCTAGAGCGGAAGCCCCAGGAGCTTGCTCCTGGACAGAAGGCAGTCTCCTATCGAGGCTGCCTTTCTTCCCAATTGTGAGAAGCGGATGGTGGTGTCGCTGCTCACCCTGTTGAGGGAGAGCTTGTTGACGGCGGTCTTGATGGGATACATGAGGTAGTCGCCTCCGACGATGAGACGGCCTCCCACGACCACCAGGCCGGGATTGAAGATATTGATGATGCCGGCGATGCCGCGGCCGAGCGCGTCGCCGATGTCACCGATGCCGTCGATGGCGAGGACGTCCTCGTCCTCCACGGCCTTGAGGATCTCGTCGAGCGTCACGTCGCCGCGTTCGGCGAATATCTTGGACAGGGATGAGGTCTGGCCCTTGCTCAGCCTCTCGATGATCATCCTGTGCAGGGCAGATCCGGAAGCGCCGGTCTCAAGGCAGCCTTTCTTGCCGCAGCGGCAGATGAGGTCGTTGTCGAGTATGGGGAAGTGGCCGATCTCGCCGGAGAATCCTGACTTACCGTAGTAGAGCCTTCCGTCCAGGATCATTCCCATGCCGAGACCCCAGCTGAGGTTGACGAAGATGAAGTTCTTCTCGTCCTTGACGCAGGTGAGATACTCGCCGTAGGCCATGGCCCTCGAGTCGTTCTCGATGCCGACGGGCACGTCCAGCTCGCGCTGGAAGAAGTCCTTGAGAGGGATGTCCTCAGTGACGAAATAGGTGAGACTGTAACCCTTCTCGGGGTTGACACGGCCGGACAGGCTGACGCCGACGCCGAGCACCTGGTTCCAGTCCCTGCCTGTGTGTACGAAGGAAGCACGTATCATCTGGCAGAGGGAGCGGAACGACTCCGGACTGTCCTCGAGCACGAACTCGATGTCCTGGATGAAGTCGATGAGCTCTCCCTTGAAGTCGCAGATGGCGATGTGGAAGTGCTGGCGTGCGATGTCCACGCCGACGAAGAAACCAGCGCCGGGATTGAGGCCGAAGATGGAGGGACGTCTTCCTCCTGAAGTGCCCTGTTTGCCAAGGTCCTGGAGGAATCCCTCATCGATGAGTTCGTTGATGAGTTTCGTGACCGTAGGCACGCTGGCATTGATCTTTGAGCTTAGGTCGGCAATGCTGTAGCTGCCGGATTCGATACAGAGTTTTATGATCTGCCGCTTGAGCGCGGCATTCTTGCTGTCTGTCTCGCTGAAGAAGTATTTGTTCATAATTTTACTCCATGTTTGATTTGCAAATTTATAAAAATATTGTAAAATGCAAGGCCTATGATTAAATTTTTTCACAACCGTGTTCGAAATGAGGGGAACGTGTGGCATTTCCGGATAATTTGCTAACTTTGTAAATTGATATACAAGGCTATTATGTTTTTGGGCAAGATAAGAAACCGGCTCGCGACCTGGCGCTTGTCGCTGGCGGCCAAACTGACGCTGAGCCTCAGCGCCATCGCCGTCATCCTGGTCGTTTCCAGCATCATTTCGCTGATGGAGTATCGGCGTATGAGCTCATATGTCTCCGGCCTGATCGCTGACAACATCAACTCCATCAACGTCGCTCAGAAGCTCTCCGAGGTGACCGACAAGTACAATCTCGACATCCTCTCGGTCATCGGCGACGAGCAGGCGCTGCTGCCTACCTTCAACCAGGAGGAGTTCGTGTCACGCTGCGACAGCCTGAAGAAGAACCTCACTTCGGTAAGCCTGCTTCCCCTTGCCGATTCGGTCATGTATTCGTATGCCGCCTACATGCTCACCACCCTCGAGTTCGAGGATGTGCTCCTGTCGGATTTCATCGACTCGCGTACTTGGTACTTCGACCGCCTCCAGCCTAAATTCAACCGCCTCCGCGGTGACATCGATGCCCTGAGCGCAGGGATGTACAACGACCTCAAGAAGAATTCGGAGACGTTCGAGCGCGGTTTCTACCGCAGCATCATCCCGGGCCTTGTGGCGGTCCTTGCGGGACTGATACTGGTGGTCCTGCTCCTCTTCTTTATCCTGGCCTATTATGTCAGGCCAATCAACAAGATGCTTGCTTCGCTGGGGGACTACCGTTCCTTCGGCAAGAAATACACTTACAATTTCGAGGGAGACGACCAGCTCTCCGAGCTAAATGCCGGTATCTCCGACCTGGCCGGCGAGAACCAGCAGCTCCGCAAACGTCTGACAGCCCTCAGGAACAGCACTATCAATCAGGATGAACGTTAAGGCGATAAGCAGGAATGTGGGCTATGCGCTCCTGGTGAGTGCGCTCTTCATGTTGCTGTCGGTCCTTGTATCGGTGGCGAACGGCAATGACAGCGCCCTTGCAGCACTGCTCATCTCCTTCGTCATCACCTTCACGGTGGGCATATTCCCGTTCATCTTCGTACGCCGCACATCCGTGATTTCCCTGCAGGACGGATACATGATCATCGTCCTGTCGTGGCTGCTGTCATTCCTATTCGGAATGTTGCCGTACGCCCTATGGGGCGGTCCTTTTACGGTGACCAACGCCTGGTTCGAGAGTGTCTCCGGCTTTACCACCACGGGCGCGACCATACTCGACGACATCGAGTCGCTGCCAAACTCCCTTCTGTTCTGGCGCAGTGCCACGCACTTCATCGGAGGCTTGGGAGTAGTGGTGTTCCTGCTGCTCATCATCCCTTCGTCCAGCCCTATACGCCTCAGGCTCACCAATATGGAGTTGTCTTCGTTGTCCAAAGACAGTTATAATGTACGGGCCAATAAGATAGTGATCGTATTCGCGACGGTGTACCTGGGGCTGTTCGCTGCGGCGTTCCTGCTGTACATGCTGGCGGGTATGTCGCCGCTGGATGCCATCAACCATGCTTTCAGCGTCTGCGCGGCAGGTGGGTTCAGTTCGAAGAACCTCTCCATCGCGGCGTTTGACTCGCGTGTCATAGAGGGCCTGACGATGATTTTCATGTATCTGGCTTCGATCCATTTCGGACTGGTTTATATGGCTTTCGCGACACGCTCCTTCAAGCCTCTCAACAACCCCATCCTGAAGTTCTACACCTTCGGCCTGCTGCTGTTCACGGTCCTTCTGGCCCTGATCCTCAAGCCGGGAGGTTACGAGGCTACTTGGG
>Ga0310695_10006275_pt1 | contig 19786 bp, 22 predicted proteins | sample RumenRJG_04DNA_FD_203882 | JGI IMG/M metagenome (GOLD analysis project Ga0310695, IMG submission 203882) | Bovine rumen microbial communities from Lethbridge, Alberta, Canada - RJG_04 (v2) (version 2) | ecosystem: Host-associated > Mammals > Digestive system > Stomach > Rumen | place: Canada...
GATTCCTCCTTAAATTGTTACTAATTTGTATTTTAATTACATATTATAATTATGTATAAAAATACCATTGGGTTTTGATTTACATGTTTATTCAAATGTTGATTTATTTAAATTAACTTTTACACACCATACAACTTAATTATACAAAGATATTTTATTTATTATATTATTTTTATCTATAGGAGGAAATTTGCAATGGCATACAACATGAAATCCAAGTCTATTAACAACGATTACGCAAAGAAGATGAGAGATGCTAGAGAAGCAAAAAAGGCTGAACTCGAAAAGAATCGCTCAGAGGATATTGAGCTTCTTCTTATGGTAGCGAATGCACTGGAAGATCGTCTCTATGATATTAATGAGCTTAGAGAAGAGATGAGCAGTAAGGGTAGAAAGCCCACCAAAGAAGAGTGCAGAGTCTCTATGGCCGATGTGTCTGAATGGTTCGAGAAGGAAGGGTACACATACGATAAGAGAAATCGTATTAGCTTCCTTGTGAATATTCTTTCTGAGCTTGCTAAGTGCCAGGCTAACACTAAGCTGTATTCATACAATATCGCTATTCGTATCATGTACTTCTTTGAGAGATATCAGGCATACTTCTCCACTGATCAGAAGTATATGGATATCAAACAGCAGATGATTGACAGCAATCCTTCTCTCTTCAATAACTGGGGAATTGATCTTGTACAGTTTGCTGCAGGAGACGAGGATAATGTGAGCATTGTTGATACAATCAAGCTTCAGACTCCTAGCCATGATTTTATCGATGACGAAGATGATGAAGAAGCTGAAACCCAGGAAGAGGTTGAAACAGACGATTCTGAGATTATCGATACCATTGATAAGGTTACAGAAGAGGTGGAAACACCTAGCGATGAAGAAGAAGCAGATAAGAGTGATGTAGAAGAACTTTTTAATAATTAATAAAAATAAAGGAGGATATATACATGGGTGTAAACCAAGTGTATATAGAATCTGATATTTCTGGATATACCACTGGGGGAGATTCCTCCAGTGGTAATTCTGGTTCAGATTCTACAGATCTTAATGATGGAAAATGGTGGCCACGAGATATAAATGGTCAAGATATGATTGATTTTGATTCATGGGATGATTGGGATAAAATCGGATTATTTATTCCAAAGACTATTATTATATATCCTAAGCTTCAATCAGATAAGGCTGATAGTGATGCAATTGATTATGTTATTAATACAAAAGCAAAGATGTCAGTATATTATTCTGGTAGAGATATAATTGATATTAAGTATGAATTTTCTCATCAAGGAGTTCCTACAATTGCCTTAATTCTATCTCCTGTAAAAATTTCCAGGATTAAGAACGAAAAAGTAAGAGAGATAATTGCATCTTGGGGAGAAAAGCACGGATTTAAAGTATTATATTGATTTATTATAGGAGGCATGATATGACGTCTGTTGACTTATCATCTCCTACTATAGTCAAATACAAAAAGCAAATGATGAGAATTCTCCACTCAGTCCTTCCATGGCTGAGTGGAGATGAATTATCTTATGCTATAGATTATAGTATTAAAAAGAGATGGAAAGATACTCCAGCTAGATTGCATAATAATTATACTAATGAGCTTGCTCATGTAACAATCAATCAGATGACTGATTATGTATTATCCAAAGAGCCTATTATAACATCATATGGGGTATTGTTTAGAAAACATGGTGAAGTACCAAACCCAACAATCGATGTTATAGATGGATTCTTAATTAATAGAGGAATCCATAAAAAAGAAATGTTCAAATATCCAAAAGGTTCAGATATGTTTGAAAGATATAATCTAATCCAGAACCTTGATAAGATTGATGCTAATGGAGTTTATGGATTGGAAGGATTATATCTTAGTATAATATATAATCTACATGTGGCACCAAGTATAACAGCTATGGGTAGATCTATGATATCTTCTGCCATAATGTGTTTTGAGATGTTTTTATCTAACAATGTACAATTTGGTGGATTAGATGAAATAATAGTATTCATAGACAATGTAAGAATGGAAGCAGGTGATTGGAAATTTGATGATAGAGCTATATTAGATTCTCCAATTACAAAAGAAGAGTGTTTTTATAAATTAATTATCACATGTGGATATAAATATATTCCAACAGAGGAAGACTTGGATATTGTATGGAGAATAATTCAAAACTGTTCTCAGGTTGAGCTAAATAGATTATATTATAAAAATAATCTATATAGTTTCATGGATAATAGAATATGTAGAGAATTAATATTCAATATATTATCCAATTTGAAAACTCCATATATGGAACCAATGAAACCTCCCACAGAAATAGAGAAACCATTGGTGTATTTAAGAGATTTATTATTAGAATATGTATTTTATAATTATCAGATTATAGATAGAATAGATAGAAATAAAAATATGGTAAAGAATATCTCTATTATATCCGATACAGATTCATCATTTGTATCATTAGATGCATGGTATCATTATGTATTAGATATAGTTAAGGGATATGATTTTAAAATATTGCATCAAAATATAGATATTGTAGAATATTGTGAAAATATCTATAAGAAAACTGGTAGAGAGATAGATCCTACAGATAAAGTTAAAGGTATAGAATTCTTTGAGGTTGATAAATGGGGTGATCCAGTTAATCCAAATCAATTTGCAGGAATTACATTTGATGATCCAGTATTAGATTATGATTTTTATAATGATGAGATAATTGAAAGACAAAGAATGGCTAATGCTTTAGAGATAATACCTCAAGATAATCTAAAATTTAGTATTATCAATATAATGGCATATATATTAGATGCAGTGATTAATCAATATATGATAGATTTTACAAAACAATCTTTTTCATATAGAGGAGATTCTGCGTGTAGATTAAAAATGAAAAACGAATTCTATATGTATAGAGTTCTATTAATGGATGTAAAGAAGCATTATGCCGCATTACAGGGAGTACAAGAAGGAAACTTTTTGGGAGTTGGTGGAAAAGCAGATATAAAAGGAATAGATTGTATTGCAAAAACCACCTTTTCTGATACAACAAGAAAAGCTTTAAAGCGTATCTTATTAGAAGATATATTAAAAGCTCCTTATATAGATCAAGTAAAGATATTTAAAGATATATCTATATTAGAGAATCAGATATATACAGACGTTAATTCTGGCTCTAAAAAATATTATAAACCTTTAACAGTAAAATCCGCATCTCATTATGCTGCACCATTATCTGAGCAAGGTGTTAAAGGTTCTATAGTATGGAACTATATAAAGACTGATGATTTACCAGCATTAGATTTAAACGAAAGAAACTCTGTAGATATAGCTAAAATAGATATAAGAATGTCTACAGTAGAAAAAATAAAGGATGATTATCCAGAAGTATATGAAAAAATAAAGCAACTAATAGATCCAGAATCTGTGGCAATGATATGGGAAAAACCGGTAAAAGATATATTCAAAGGGGTAATAACATCTATAGCTATTCCTAAAGACACGCCTGTTCCAAAATGGTTATTACCATTTATCGATATTGAACAGATCATATCTGATAATATATCTGGATTTCCATTAAGCAGTGTGGGAATGTCTAAACTAGATAATAGGAAAGGTGTTACATATACTAATATTGTACAATTATAATAATTAACAATATAGTAAAGGTACATTGTAGTAGATGCCACTCTTTGTACCCTCGCTACCTTCTCCTGCCTGACTGATCTGGCGTAATCAGTTATGGTCGTTGCTTGCGTCTTTGTGGTTTTCCTTCATGCTTCCCAGTGCCAGGGTGTCACTGGCACTGGGTCTCCTGTTTTTAAAAAATAAAACGGGGGACGATGTTTCTATCCCCCGTTTTATTTTTACCGGCGCTTACGCCGTTTTGCTGGATCAAGGGCCTGAAGTAAAAGCCCAAATGCTACCAGCAGTGGAATGAAGTTTACTCCCACCACTATAAGCACTTCGATCCATGAAACGACTCCCATTCTTAGGGCAACATTCATGGAATCAATGATTGCATATGTTGCAATCATCCAACAAATTTCGATAACAACGCCGATAAGTCCTTTCATATTCATAGGACCTCCTTTCTCCCCTCTTAGGGGTAAGGGTAAAATAAGCACCAAAGTGGTTTTGGAGCTCCCATTAGTTTACTCATATATATAGTATACAATTAAAAAAAGAGACTTTTTAAATATAATACAGGGATGGGCTTATTAGCCCATCCCCATTTATTTTTATCCATTTTTAAGTATATATTCTAATCTAGAAAATAACCATATACTATATTGCTCCATTACTGTATTATATTCATTATATGATATAATACTTTTCATATTCTTTTTATATTTTTTGTATGGTAACGATGATCTAGCTTCTCGTTTAATAATATAATTTTTATTTTCGTCTATATATAAAGTATATATCTTACTTGCTCCAAATTTTTCACAGAATGTATCAATGGTATTTTCTGTTATGGTATAGTCATTATATGTGGCAGGCTTTATGTCTATTCTAACAAGTATTGGATCTGATACACTAATCTTATATAGAACCTCTATATTTTCATCATAAACGTAATATATTGTATCAGAGCCAGTTTCAGATTTAGCGTTATATATACGTATTAGTGATTTATTTGCATCATCCATGGACCTTCCTCTCCTAAAATCACATTTTTAATGCTCCATTCTCATCTGTAGTAAATGTGATAGTACCCACAAACATATATCCACTAGAATCAAAGTAATATGGCACACCGTCAATAATAGATATTCTATTTATATCATATGTATATCCAGCGTATACATACCACCATTTTCCATCATAATCTTTCTCTTGTATCCATCCAGTACAATAATTAGCTGAAACCCAACCATTCTTATCTGGTACAAAGAACCAAGCATCTCCGTTAACGAAAGTCTTTAATGTTGGATAGAATGCAGTTCCAGCTTTAATAGAACCAATAACTTCACCAGTCTTTGGGGTCTTTCTTACATTGATGGTAGATGTCATAAGTAAACCCTTTTTACCTGTTCCAATATTATAAGTTTTAATACTAAAAGATTCAGTATAGAGAGCAATACCATAGTTCTCGTAATCAATTCTACCAAATGCTACTGTTCTACCACTATACGTATAATGCTTTCTACAAGTAGCACCACCATTTCTAACAACAACATCATTACCAGCAGATGTGTTAGCTTCTATGGTAGTATATCCGGTTTCATCTATACCAACAACAAATCCAGTATGGCCATATCTATTAAGGCTATTATTCCAGAAGAATATCACATCTCCGATTCTAGGTTTAGATACAATCTTTCCTGCTGCTTTAAATGTATTATATCCAACTTGACAGTTGATATATGTTTTTCCATGAAGTAGTTTCTCAGCAGTTACATGTCCAAATGCAACACAGAGCATGATAGATACATATCCAGCACAATATGCTTGTGCCTGATAATTACCGTATTTTAATTCATTATACCATTTCCAATAAAGAGTATAATTATTATATCCAGCATTTACTATCTTACCAGCATCTGTAAAATCACCAAGATTACTACTATTTGCTTTTTCAAGATAGTTTAATGTCTCTTCGAGCATTGAAATGAGTTCATTTACAGATTTTAATCCTCTCTCTTCATATGTTTTGAGCACAACTTTTCTCCCTTCTTTAGTATGCAGGATATGATACGCCAATAGACTTAATTGGATATGTATCACGATCATATGATGTTACAGTAGATGTGGTTAAATCGGTAGATGTAAATGTTTCTGTTGTTGCGCTAGAATTAGTTCCTATATATAATCTATCATATACTATATTTGGTTCATCTTCATAATACATTGATATTTCTCTTGTATATATATTTTCATTAAGATTACTATTTATATACAATATAACTATTTTTCTATTATTATAGTCTGCCTCTATACAATTATCTGGAACTATTCTTGTATTAGATTCATCACTTGGGTCATATTTCTTATATCGCCTGAATTTTATAATATCATCATATAATTTAGTTAATTCTTCTGAGTAAAAATATGCTGTCATATCATATGGATGATAGCTGCTTATATATGGAACATATAGCATTTTTACAGTTTTTATTGGGAATTCAGATTCATCATTATATATGGTTGTTGTTTCACCATCTGTGATATAATAAGAATAAGATATATTACCACTTCCAATACTATATGTACTCTCACGAATATAACTTATACTATTATCATAATCTTTATATAAGGTTATAATATATTTTATTGTATTTGTATTCTCTATATATTGTATACCGGTTAATCCAATTTCTTCATCATTTTGATCATATACATGTATATTCACATTAGGTTCATATGTATAATTCGTATCAGATCCTGTTTTTGTGTAATGAGAACTACGAACAAGATCATCAATAAATTTAATTGCTATATTATCTGGATTTGATGCATCCATAATATCATATACAGATTTACTATATACCTCTGTATTCTTTTCTGCAGGATATTTGATATATAGATATTCAATTGGGAAATTTGTTTTAGATATAACAGATTCCAATCCATCTATAATTTCGTAGAATGAAACAGTTGAATCATTTGTATCTGGATTATATTCTATATACATTTTATATTTTGTATTAGGGATATCAGCATAATGAAGGGTAATACTATATACCAATATATTCTTTCCATCAACAAAATCTTTTTCATTATATATAGAGTCTATTATTAATAATAATCCATCTTGATCTGTTACAATAAGATCAGATGTTGGTTCTATATTATAAGAGAATCCATCTATGTTTGTATAATATACACTTGTAACAACATTATCAAACAAATTAGTTATATTATTAATGTATTCATCTGAGGTCGTACTATTAGATATATGATATAGTATTGATACAGTATCTCTATCTATATTGGATGGATAGCTAATTGTTAATCCTTGTATAGGAAATTCAGTTACAGATGAATAATCAGTTTCTATAGGCTCATACCAAGTAGTGTTTATATTTGTATATCTTGTTGTAGTGGTTCTGCTTCCATTTATAGGTTTAGATACATCAAAATATTTTTTATAATATATACCAGGTTCATCTAGATATGTAAGTACAATATATTGATGTATATCATAATTATCCAAAGATGAATTTTCTGCTTCATAATAGATCTCTAATATATTTACATAATTACCATTTTGGTCTATCATTGTTAAAGCTGTAGTTGGAGCAATGTGCTTAGAATCTCCATCTTTTAACGTATAATGACCACTAGACACAATATCTAAATATACTTTCTGAATAAATTCATCTTCTGTAACATCATAGTCCACATAATTTTCATTTTCAGGTAAGATTGGATCAGGGGTGTGCCTTTCTTCACCAAATACACGAAGATCTAATAAAGATTCTATTCTTACATCAGTTATATTAGCAGTATCAGATAGTGAATCTGAATTTAAATAGAACACATGAGCTTTAGTTTCAGGATCTAATTCTATAGTAAGATATAAAGAATTAGACCCAATATTCATTCTAGTAGCTCTAGTATTACCGGCTAAAGTGCTATCACCAAGATTATTTATAAATAAACACCCATCATAAATATTTCCATCATATTTGAGTCTAATACCATATGAGTTTATAGTAGCATTATCTCTCCAGTTATGAACTTCACATCTATATAGTTCTACTTTATCTGTACCTGTTATAGACGTATCATTAGGTAAAAATATTTCTGTTGGCGTTTCTGAATCATGTTGCCAATATTCATATGCATCTACACCCTTTACAATAATATCACCATATAAATAACTTCCATTAGTTTCAATAACTATATCATCTGTTCCAGGTGCAATTGTAGAACCATTCATGGTTGATATAGATACATATACAGTACTATCAGCTTCATGGAACCCAGCTGGAACAGTATAACTACTATATCCAGAGGCATCTATTCTTAATCTATGAGTAAACTGTGGGATTGTTGGTACTGTACCAGTAACCATTTCACCGTTTACCCATGCAATAACACCTTGAACCATTTCATAATCATGAGCTGTACCAGGAGTTTGAGAAGCTAAAGATGCAGCTATTATAGAACCATTACCATCATGATATCCTAGTGGAACATTATATGTTTCCCCACAATATAGAGTTTGTGATACAGAACCATTGTCTGGCATTATACCGGTAACTTCTTCACCATTTACCCAAGCCGTTTTACCAAGTAGTATATCCTCTTTAGAAGCAGTTGCTGCTGTCTGAGCGGCTAATGATGGACAATTAATCACGCCCATTCCATTGTGATACCCTAATGGAATAGTATATGCTTCACCAGCCATTAGAGTATGATTATCAGCCCCATTATCCGGCATAGTGCCAGTAATTTCAACACCGTTAACCCATGCAATTTTATCTACTAATAAATGTTCTGGTAATGCATCGCCAACAGTCTGTTCAGATAAGGTTTTTACATTAACATCATATTCTATTGGATTAAATCCATATTCTACAGTATATGAATCTCCAGCAGATAAAAGAATATCAGTTTCGTGTTCTTGTAATTTAGGTAATGTACCAGTTTTAAAGGTTTTAGCTTTACCTATAAATATCTTACCATCCACAACATCTTCTGGAACAGCTGATAGTAGCCCAGAATCATCGCTGACAACTTGTACATATTTTAGTGTATCTGTAAATGGCATATTTATTCTCCTCCAATTACATCATTGAATACCCAAATGCACTTACTCTAAAATAATAATTTGTGGAATCTAATGGATCTATTTTTAAACCTATTCCTCCACCAACACTAGATATTACAAATTCTGTTTGTCTAATTGTAGAGCCATTTTCTATATTATTATACCGATATTGTTTATATAATGTATCATCAGATATTTTAAACACATCTACCAATGCCATCTTTATAAATCTCCAGTTATGGGTTAATAAAATAGTCTCACCATTAGCAGGATTATCTCTATTTGATTTTACATCCATAAATGCAACACAATCATTTACAGATTTACCTGTAATTTTAGTACCATTAACCCATGCTGTTTTTCCATCACGGATATCATATTCTGTTGCAGTACCTTCTGTATCTTCTGCAACAACAAATCTAGCGGTACCAGTAATTTTGATACCATTAACCCAAGCTGTTCTACCTTCTAATAACTGTGATGCAGAAGCATTTGCTTGTGTTTGAGAAGCTAAATCAGCAGCAGTAATAGTACATTGTCCATCATGATATCCTAATGGAACTGTATATGACTCTCCACAATATAATCTTTTATCTGCTATTCCTTCATTATTTGGCATAGTACCAGAAACTTTGCCTGTAGATATATATGCTGTCTTTCCTGCTAATATTTCTGGCGCTACAGCTGTTGCATCAGAAATAACTTCTTGTGTGCTTAATAAAGATCCAGTAATTTTGCTACCATTAACCCATGCTGTATAATTCTTTAATATATGAGCAGATGTTGCTGTACCAGGAGTTTGTGAAGATAACGATGCTGCTTTAACTTTACCAGTTCCACCATGAAGACCATATGGTATGGTATATGTCTGACCACAATTTAAAGTCTCTGTAGATGATTGAACAGTTGGTATTGTACCAGTAATTTTAACATCATTAACCCATGCTGTTTTACCCAATAGTAAATCAGATGCTTTCGCTGTACCAGATGTATCTAGCATTTGGTATGTACCAACAATTCTGTTACCATTAACCCAAGCTACTTTATTTTTCAGTATATCTCCAGCTGTAGCTGTACCAGGAGTTAATAAATCAATACCTTTTGCTATAATTTTACTTTGACCAGTATGATATCCTTCTGGAACTATGTATGTGGTACCAGGATTCATATAGAAGGTTACTGGTTCTCTTTTTGGCATTATACCATATCTAACTTCTTTAGTTGCAGCATCTCTATATGTATATTCTTTTAATACATTTTTATCTTTAGCATATGTATTATCATACATACTATCTTCACCATATGCTATATCATTTGAAGATTCATACATCAATTCCATTATATCTATTCCTCCTATACTTTAATAGGCTATTACTTAAATGTAAATGGGATGGGAATATATTCCCATCCCAGTTTTCATAATTATACTGTCATCATAATAGGAATAGCTTCGTTTCCACCAGATACATAACTTTGTTCTAATTTATCTATAATATTATCTCTCTTAGATGCTTCATCTTCTAAGTTATTTAATTTAAGATCCACTGTATTTAATACAGTTTCTAACCCATCCCAGTATTTTAGGTTTCTAGATAAATATAAAGCAATATCTGCTTGTGCTAATGCTTCAAATGTTTCCATTTTAGTTGCAGATATTGTTGTTAAGTCATCAAGATGAACTATATATAGATTAATTGTAAATTCACCTATATGTACATCATCATTACCAACAGATCGTAATCTTAATTTGTTTGGCTCTTGGAATTCTGGATATACGTTATTATTAAATAAAGAAGCATAGTTTGCTCTCATAGTTAATGTCTGTATATCTTCAATAGAAAAATTGGTCATACCAACATCAGGTAATCCATATCCAAACTGTTGGGCTAACCCAAGCGATCTATTAGAGAATGCTGTCCAATCTAAATCACCTATTCCTAAGATTTTTTGGTTTCCTATATATGATTCATCTATATAATACCATCCATTTTTCTTAGGAGCTGTTTTAGGAGTAACTCTAAATGGAATCTTTCGTGGATAAAAACGAGAAAACGTAACTAATGTATCAGTTTTTATTATATCTGCCCATGTTTCTTTATTATATGCTTCAGGGAGATATGGTGTAAGTGGAACTAAACCTAGTCGTCTTTCCACTTTATTAAGCAGATCAGACATATTATTTGTATATGCTGCCATAATTACCTCCATCTAAATTTATACATAATTATTTAATAGTTTTTGTATTGAGTTTAAGGCGTTAAATTATATAATAATTAGATATTATATAATTGAATAGAGTATTTTAAGGAGGTAATTTAAATTGATTTACAAATCAGATACATTAAACATTGATATTATTGATGTAGAAGTTCCATTTTCTAATAATATTTTAAAAGTATTGAAAATAATGTGTACAGGTAAAGATACAATATATATTTCATTATGTACACATACTACAGCAAAAGGATTAAATGATTTGTTCTTTGGTGTTTCTAAAGATAATTATGGATTTCCTTTAATTGTTAGATCAAGTAAACTCTCAGAAATGTTTTCCTGTGGTGTAGCATATTTGAATAGGTCTGTATTAAGAACAATGTATGATGCTTTATTGATGAATGTATATAATACATTTAATATAAGCATCCCAGTACCAATTGCAGAACAGTATTTTGATATGATAGTCAAAAACTTTAAGAGGTTTGAGCATTATTGTGAAGTAGCACCAGTAAGTAGTTTTACTTCACCTTATATAAGAGGAACTAGTAGAACATATCAAGGATTTAAGAACTGCATTTATGGAGAAGATTATGAGGACATTTAAAATTGAGTTTAATATAGATGTGGATGACAAAAATTATCCAAATGCTGTTGATGAATTAACTAAAGCAGTTAATGGAAACATCGGATATCTCATAGATCTTAGTTCATGGAAGGAAATTAAATCACTATATGGAGTGAAAATAAAAGAAATACAGAAATTAAAATATGATGTGAAAGGGTGATAAAATGGATATATTAATATTAAACCGTGATAATATAACAATATTAGATACGCCAATTCCATTTTCAAATATGAATATAGATGTGATGAAAATATCATATTGTGAAGAAGATGGTAATAATACAGATTTGTATTTTGGGTTGTATTTATATAGATATTCAGATAAAGCAGATGTATTCTTTGGTATTTCTACAGATTTGGATGGTAGAGATATTCTTGTAAGATCAAACTCTATATACGAATTAGTAAATGAGCATAATCATTATTTTAATGCAAAATTATTAAGAACAATGTATTATTCTACATTAACGTTAATATATTTTAATTTAAAAATAATCATTCCAGAAAAAGATGCCAATGAATATATAGATACGATTATTAACGATATCGAGAATTCTAAACATTGGTATGCAATAGAACAAGTATTAAAATAAAAATAAGGATAGGGATAACATTATATATTTCATTGTGTTCATACACTATTATGAAAGGATTAACCGAAGATGAAGACTTTTAAATTAGAATTTGTATTTGAAATTGGTGCTAATGGTGAATCACAAGATACCATAAACGATATAAGGAAAGAAATATGTACTAATATAAATAATTTTATAGGTATCAATGGGATAAATGCGATAGACGTACATTATACTCTTATTGCTAATGATTGTTATGAGTATAATGAGAATTATACTTAATATAAATAATAAGGGTAGGGATTAATCTCCCTACCCTTATTATTTTTTTAAATTCCAAGTATTTCTTTTTGAATATAATCATCCATATTCATTATAATAGTTCCAATACCAGATTCTGTGATTGCAATCTTATTTGGTGAGATTATATCCATAGTAGCAGCATTTGATAAATCATAAAATTCTTTAATTAATTGATAATTCTTAGACTTATCTTTGATATAATCTTTTGCAGATTCCTGTTGAATTGATCTAATAATATCTTCATTAGTAAAACTATGAATGAATGATTTTGATGCATCCATTCTATTTGATTCTTTGATTATAGATTCTACATTACTCTTAGGTGTAATTAATGAGGACTCAGAAACTATACCTTTTGTATATGCAGTCGGATGAGATGGATAAATCACATAGTCATATGTAATCATCTTATTGTTTTCTACAATAGATCCTTCAGGGGTTTCAGCAATAGTTCCAAGACCTCTATATGAGAATGCAGGTAGGCATCCTTCTCTAAGATCTCTATCAAAGGCTTCACCAAGATCATTATTGGTACCCTTGAATCTACCCATTACATTATCACCTTCCATCCAGAACTTAAGATAACGCACACATTGACACTTAGGGTCAATAGTCTGCTGTCTCATTAAATCAGATGTCATAGGATGACCAGCTTCACCAATCATCTGGCCATGTGCTAATAATTCTTGCTGTCTAGGAGCAGAAATCTCTCTAGCTAAATCAGATGTGCGATATATTCTCCCATTTCTATTCTTCTGGTTACCAGTCTGCAAAACACCTTCTGCAACAACTCTGTTAGATTGTTCACCAACCATTCTAACTTCAGTCATATTACCTGCAGATTCATTTATAATGTAACCAATTTTTCTATCTACATTCATTATTGTTCCTCCACAATAAATATAAAATTTACTCATATTAATAGCATGTTTCCTTTACTCTATTATGTCAATATTAGGATTTAATATCTTATCATTGACATTGTTGACGGCATTATTAATAGAAATCTTATCATTAGCAGGAAGATCTTCTTCCTCTCCGATTTCTGTATCTATAGTCACACAATCAAACGGATTGAATGGGTCATCCGAATGGGGGTATGGATTCTCTATATTAATAATCTTATCTATATGAAGCAGTTTAACCAGATTATTAGCTATTTTAAATACATATACCAGAACACATGTAGATACAATGGTTACAGGAGTGAATCCAATATTACTTAAGTCTAATACATCAAATGCTATGGAAAGAGACGTAATGCAAAATAAAGCTCCTATAGCAGTAATGATACCATCTTTAAATTTCTTTTTATTAAATTTTAAGTTATCATTAATAATAGAATTAATAGTACCAGATACAATATTACTTATAATAAGAAATATTAATATAGGTAGCATTTTTAATACTTGTATAAAAGTGGTAAAGTAATCCACATTTATAATTCTACTGAGCACAAAATTCCTCCTTTCACTAGTTAATCCATATTGGGCTAATTATTAATAAGTTTTCATTATGATTTTACTGTTAGTATTGTTCTAGCGATAGACGATAGCAATACTGATACCCATTGTTTTATTTTTTAAATAAAATTTTTAGAATATTATTTTTTAAAAGTTTTTGATTAGATATCATAATATTGATAAGATTAAATATCAAATAAATCAAAAAGGAGAAGGATATATCAAAATGATTGATTATGATGATGAGAAAACACTAATTAAAAAAAGAACAAAATTTTATACTTATAAAGGAATAACTGGTACCTTATTGGAAATATGTGATATATTTAATGCAGATCTCGATGAAGTTAAAATGATATTAAAACATTCTGATATTGAAGAGGCAATAGAATCTATTAAACGTAACAGAAAATGGTATCGGAATTATTATGTATTATTTAACGAATATGATAGAATTGATGATTTTTCTAAATTATCAGATGAGCAAAAAGAATATGCTGAAAAACATATAAATGTGGTAAATAATTTTATCAAAACGAGGAAAATCACAGACGAGGATGTAATTCAAAATATATACATTATGTATCTTTATCTTATTGTAAAATTTGATAATCCAAATTATCAATATGGTACTAACAAAATACTACATATATTAATTGGACTGAGTAGATATTATACACGTATAATGAAAACACAATACCTTAAATCAATTTTATTTGTTGATATAGAAACTGGATTGGATAACCAGTATTACACTGTAGATGATGTTATTTGTAACAATGAGATTAGAAAAATACTAATTAGCGTGATATCAGAAAAACCATTTAGTAATTTGGAAAAAAATGTAATTCTTCTTAGATTTGGATTCGAGGGGGAACCTTGTACACTAGCAGATGTTAGTGCTGAATATAATGTAACAAGAGAGAGGGTTAGGCAGATTGAACAAAAGGGATTGAGAAAATTACGCAATCCAATTCGCAGTAAACCATATCGTTGTAGTGAGTGGTGAACAACCACTCACTATCTTTTTTCTAAGATAGAGAAAAGTTTAAAATAATTAAAAAATATTTATATTTAATTAGATAATATAATCATGAAACTAAATAGAAACCCTTTTTAAAAAGGAGGTAGTCATGGGAAAAGTTTACTTAGTTGGGTCAAAATGGTATTCTGCAGACCAGGGCGACTGGCCCAACACATCTGAATTTCCAGCATATGTTTTCTGCAATTTGGAAGAAGCAGAAAACAAATATGAAGAAATTCGGAAAAGTGATAAGTCGTGGGGATTTGGATCTGAAACAGCTTATTTAGTTGAAATGGAATATGGTGTTAAAGGTAAGAAAGTATTAAAAGGGTATATTTAATCCATATTCCAACTCGGGAGTGGTCGAGTATAACACCACCGGTTTTAAAAATTTCATAGGAGCTAGTAAACCAGCATAAAATCTACCAGGAGGTAGTAATATGAAAAACACCAAAAAGAAGATTCCCGTTCAGTTTGTCACTCATAATGGGAAGTTTCACGCTGACGAGGTCATGGGGACCTCGATCCTCATGATCTGGTATAATTCCTTCTTAGACACTTTTGATGTGAAGATCATCAGAACGGATAATCCTTCTCCCTATGTAGATGATCATATCTCGATCATCTACGATATTGGTGGTGGATGTTTTGACCACCACCAGAAAGAGGTTAGGGTACGTGAGAATGGCGTACCTTATGCCTCTGCAGGGCTGTTATGGGCAGAATATTGCAGAGGAGCTGTGTATGGGGTCATCAAGGATGTTGTTGATGACCTCGGCAATGATGAGAGATCTGATCTCATCACGGCAGTCTGTAACTATGTGGACAAATTCCTGATTCAGGGGATCGATGCTGCTGATAATGGAAAGGCGGCTCCGGCAATTGTCTCCATTATGGATGACAAAAATCAGGAAACTGGCAGTATGGTGTCTCTTACTACCATCTCTGATATCGTGAGTAACATGAATCAGGGGTGGTGTTTTGAAGAGATCCCGGCAGACGCAAGATTTGCAGAGGCTGTTGACCTCTGCACCTCTGTACTCGTTAACGAGATCCAGAGAGCGACCAGCGTGTTGCTGGCACAGAAAACTGTAAACGACGCGATCCACGGCAGAAAGTACAGGCGTGTCCTTGTACTTGATAAGTATATGCCGTGGATTTCTACGATGCTTGCAAACGAGGAGGCTGCAGATATTTGGTATTGCATCTTCCCGTCTGCAAGAAAGGAAGGGCATTGGCAGATGCAGGCTGTACCTTCTGACCCTGTTACCAAGGAGCAGAGACATCCTGTACCCACCGAATGGTGGGCTGCAACAGCGGAAACAATGCCTGGGATCACCGGTGTGGCAGAAGCTGAATTCTGCCACAAGTTTGGATTCCTTTCTGGTGCAACGACATTAGATGGAATGATGAAGCTTGCACAGTTAGCATGTGCAGCTGGTGATCCTTTTAAGGAGGAAATGGAACTCTATGTTCCTGCTTCCTCCACCACCTCTGAGTATAAGGAGGTGTAATATGGGAGATAAAGAGAACCTGATCGAAAAGTATACTCAGTATGGCGAAGCAGATGTGCATATTCCTGGAACGGAATATGTAATCTGCTCTCAGGCATACGTGAGAGCAAAAAGATTCGGGTTGCCAGTTATAGGGATCGAAGTGCGCTCAATCGATGATTGGCGACTCATGGGATATATCTATGATAAAGATCCCTATGTCATCACCTTGTTCTAACTCTATGTCCTAAGGGGTATATAAATACCCCTTAGGATTTATTTTTTATTCAATTAACTAATACATACTTTCATTATGCCATTCAAATTTGAGTGGCGGTAAACTTTTATAATATATAATACATCTATGTAAAAAATATACACTTTTAAAAAGGAGGTTTTATTTATGAAAACACGATTTATGAGATACCATAGGGGAGAAGTTCCACAGACAGGGTATAAGGAGCTAAACGGAGAATATGTTAAAGATAATAGGCCAGATTTAACAGGTAAGAGGTATGGACATTTAACAGTAATTGCAAGGTCTGATGATAAATATTATGGAACAAAACAGGAAAATCAGTCTGTGATGTGGGTTGTTAGATGTGATTGTGGTATGGGTATATTCGAAATTTGTGAAGAAGACCTTATTTCTGGAAGGGTTACACAGTGTCAGTATTGTGTCGAGAAGCCATCTAAAGGGATAAATGAAATTGGTAATGTATATGGAAGTTTAATTGTTATGAGTAGAGATTATTCTGCTAACGACGAGCATGCTGTGTATGTTTGCAAATGTGCTAAATGTGGTAGAACAATATCTGTTAGAGGTTCAAGATTAAGAGAGGGAAAAGTTACATCATGTGGATGTGATGCTGTACCAAATGGTACCACACACGGATTATCTAAAACAAGGATATATGAAACATGGCGCGGAATGCACAACAGATGTGAAGATGTAAATCATAAGGATTATCCATTATATAGTAAAAAGGGAATTACTGTGTGTCAAGAATGGAATAAACGCAATAAAAACGGTTTAATAAATTTCTATAATTGGGCCGTAGATAATGGGTATGAAGATAGTTTAACAATAGATAGAAAAAATAACGATTTAGGATATGAGCCTGGAAATTGTCAGTTCGTTAATGATATTGCTCAGGCTAACAATAAATCAACAAATGTAAGAATAGAATATAATGGAGAAAATCATACAATGGCAGAATGGAGCAGAATTACTGGTATTCCATATAGTACTATCAGTTCAAGGTATAAAAAAGGATTATCTCCTGATAGCATTCTTAAAAAATAATATAAATTAAAGGAGGAAGTATCAATGATTGAGGAAGCACAAAGACTTATTACAGTAGACGAATTTTGTAAAATATTAAGAATAGGACGTAACACAGCATATGAACTACTTAAGTCTGGTTATATACAGGGTGTATGGAAAATAGGACGAGTATGGAAAATACCAAGACAAGCGGTTGAAAACTATATTAATTCTAACGGATTAAGCCAGTCGGATGATATTTATACACTTTTTCAGGAATAATATATGAATAATATTAATTTAACAAAACAATCCCTGAGGGGTTTGCCCCTCAGGGGATTTAATTTATTTTTTATTTAGATATTATATATATAATACTTTATATAACTAAAGGAGGATAGTTTTATAATGGATAACTTAAATGACATATTTAGAGGAGAACCTATTATTGCATACTATAAGGGAAAAGAATATATATTCCCATTCGTAATAGAGAGGGGATATAGAATAGATAAATATGGAGATATAATTGAAGAGAATAGAACAAAAGATCTCACAGGACAAGTATTTGGAGATCTTGTTGTATTATATAGACATGATGTATTAAATGAAAAACATAAAGGTGGCGTAGACGATCGTTGGTTTTGTAGATGTTTAAGATGTGGTAATATAGTATCTGTATCTTCAAGAAATTTAACTCAAGGACATGTCAAGTGTTGTCCAGAATGTAAATCAAATAAATTAAAAGATGAAACAGGAAATAGATATGGCAATCTTACTGTATTATCTAGAGCAGATGATTATATCTGGACAGATTCAGCAGGACATGAGAATAGAGAGGTACAATGGTATTGTAAATGTGATTGTGGAAACTATACTATAGCAAGAGGTAACCAATTACGTTCTGGTCATACAACATCATGTGGATGTAATATAGTTAAAGCATCTATAAAACATGGAATGCATGGAACCAGGATATATGGTATATACAGAGGTATGAAGAATAGATGTTATAATCCAAATGAAGATAGTTATAAAAATTATGGTGCTCGTGGAATAACAATTTGTGATGAATGGTTAGGAGAAAATGGATTTATCAATTTCTATAACTGGGCTATTACCCATGGATATAGAGATGATTTAACTATTAATAGAATAAATAATGATGGTAACTATGAACCTAGTAATTGCAACTGGGCTAATGAAAAAGAACAAGCAAACAATAGACGAACCAATAGAGTTATAGAATATATGGGTGAGTCTCATACTTGTTCAGAATGGGCAGGCATAGTTGGAATTCCAGCTCATGATATTTATAACAGATTAGATTTAGGATGGAGTGTAGAAGATGCTCTTACTATACCATTAAATTCATATATGATACAACTTACTGATATTAGGGGTGTTACTCGTACACTTTCAGAATGGGCTAATATTATGAATATAGATAGAAATATCATATATGATAGATTAAGAAGCGGTTGGGATGTTAATAGCGCTATATATACTCCAAAATTACATGATTAATATTGGTATTTTAGATAAAAACATAACAAAATCCCCGATAGGTATTCACCTATCGGGGAAATTTTTGTTTATTTTATTTTTATTTTTTCTACAATACCCTAATCAGGTATTGTTAGAAAGACATTTTATTTATGTACGAAAGCCCGACCGATTTTTGCACAAAATTCTGCTCTGGACCGGCTGGTACTCCATAACCAAGTATCTTTCGAACGCAGTGAGAGCTGGTAGTGATGGATTTTGACTAGCCCTCACTTCATTACTAACGTACATCTGATAATCATAAATTCTGTAGGTAACACGATCGCTATTTCTCGGGCAAAGAATAACAATCAGCTGATCATTCCAACGAAGCTTATCAGATCCAATGAACTGATACACACGCTTATCAGAGGTAACAACAGTACGCTTGTAATCAAGATCGACTGGGCCAATGGAGCTAGGAGTCTGATAGGAGTACTCAGTAGGAGTAATCTTACGGATGAGATCAGGATCACCAAACACAGTAATGACCATATTAGGATCATTGAGAACCTGGAGCATCTTCGTAACCTGGG
>Ga0310695_10006276_pt1 | contig 19786 bp, 12 predicted proteins | sample RumenRJG_04DNA_FD_203882 | JGI IMG/M metagenome (GOLD analysis project Ga0310695, IMG submission 203882) | Bovine rumen microbial communities from Lethbridge, Alberta, Canada - RJG_04 (v2) (version 2) | ecosystem: Host-associated > Mammals > Digestive system > Stomach > Rumen | place: Canada...
AGCTACGCCGGCGGGTACAGCCTCACGAACGCAGTCTGGTTCACGGTGGGGATCGAGGAGGAGCCTACGCCATGTTTCACGCTTGGGTGTCAGGAGGTGTTCTTCCTAAACGACGCGGACATCTTCGACAGCAGCGAATTTCCCACGAACCGTCCCGAGCGCATTCGTCCCGTGACGCTGAACCTTCTGGGGCCGTATGGAACGAACGGCACCGTGAAGCTGTCGGCGCAGGGTTCGGCCTCGCCAGTGATGTTCTACATAGACAACGGCGTGACAAATTTGATAACGGAGACAACCGAAATCCCGCTTGAGGTGACAGATCAGTTTGCACGCACGGGCACGAATACGTTCTATGTGTCGTGTCCCCAAAAAGGCACGGGAACCATCAGCGCCACGCTGACGCTTGACGGCGGCGCAACGCTTTCGGACACGGCGAACTTCAAGTGCATAGAGCCGCTGCGGAAGCTAGTTTCAATGAGGCAGATGCCAGACGGCCGCTTCTACAATCCATCGCGGCTTGTGATGGGAACGAACGCCGTGCTGCAGGTCGACGTGAACGGCGACTTCGATGCAACAAATGTTCACTGGTGCGTTGTGTCAGGACCCGCAATCATCTCGCCCGACAACGGCTTCACCACAACGGTTACACCAACCGGTACGAACGAGGACGTCGTGGTTGAGGCGCGTTTCAACGGTGACGAGATCCAGCCAAGATTTGTGCTACCGGTGGTGGAGCTGCGCACAATCCCCGTGAAGGCGTTCGTAGTGAAACCGCCGCCGCCTGATAATATGGATGCATGGCAAGATTCAGACATCCGTGACATGATAGACATGGCCAATGAAACATTCACACAGGTTGGCATTCGTTTTGAACTAGCTTGCGAACCGGAGAATGTCGGCACTCTATACGACTGGGAGATCCCCATGCGCAACATGGTGACCAACTCTGTCGGCGAGGTGTTGCCTTCTGAATATGTTTCACGGCAGATGCTTGCTCTGCTGGACCACTACAGTGCGAATGACTGCGTAGAGGTGTATTTCATCGGAGAGATACTCAATTTGGACGTTGCGGCTGCCTGGCTTGAGACGGGAATAGTGATGGGCAAAAGTGCAAACAGATTCACATTGGCCCACGAACTAGGACATGCGCTGGGCCTGACGGACATCTACCATGAGCGGAAAGGCCATGACGCCCAGGGGCGTGAGGTGATGTTCAGGCTGAGCGAGAGGGGCGATGCCGTAAAGTCCATATATTTCCCATCGTACCCCTGGGACTGGGGCGATGAGACTGGCAGGGGCTTCTATGGACGCGGCGACACTCTCGCCGCGACAATCGAAAGGCTGCTGATGCACGGTCGCGCTTCAGAATGGCCAGGCGACATCCCTGACGGGCGAGTCTTTGGCATGTCGCGATCGTTCACGAAAGGGCATCTCAAGGTCGGCGCCGCCGAGATAGAGAAAAGAGACTGGAAGGTGTATTCGAAATGAAGACAATCCTGATTTTGTGCCAGATGGCAATGATGACGACCGCATGCGCGTTCGCCCACACGGACGCAGAGAAAAACGACATGGCCAGAGCGATGCTTGGACGCGCGCTGGACTTCTCGAACGACTGCATACCTGACGGCGGGCCGTGGGTCGGCGGGGGGGAGCCGCCGTTTACGTGGAACGGCTTTCTTGGCCGGGGCGCGGTTGACGGCTGGTCGCAGCAGGACAGAAAGGACGCCTTTGCCTTCTACCTGTCAACGCTTGGCACAAACGACTGCCGCTCGTTGCCGCTGAGGGAGCGCGAGCTTGTGAGGGTGGCGTTGTCCAAGTGCCGTGCATTTAACTTCGTCGAGGCTGCGCCTTCGCTGAAGGCGCTTGCCCTGAATCCCAACGGAATATGTCGAGTTGATGCCATACGGCTTGTAATGCAATTTTATCCCGTTGAAGACTCGCTGACCGATTTTGCTGAGATGATTATCACAAACAACGCTGGATACTCTTCCAGGGAATCAGGAGTGACCAGTGGCCATTATGCCAATCGGCTATTGTCGTTTAACCCCACAAATGCAGTGCAGTTTGCCTGCAGAAGCAGGGGGGTGGGGATGTTGTACAGACATAGAATGACAGATCCAGTGGCGACGGAAATAGTTGACGAGCTGTTCAATAAATACATCTCTGGATATAGTGCAAGTTCCAATCGCCTGGCATTTGCCGTCAATGCAATTGACACCCCCGGCTGTGTGCCTCCCGATAAAAGCTACTTCACCTCCGTGACGAACCAGCTGCTCTCGTCCGGGCAGCCGCTTGTGCAGCTGGACATCGGCGAAGGTGAGGAAGAGTGACGGCATGGTGTTTCTGCCGGCGAGGCGAATCCGTTTTGAAATTCGGCTAATGTTGCGCATCAAACACTCATTTGATATACTACATATGTCTGCCAACTGAAAGGCAGACCTTGACTGCAAGGTAGAGGCTAATGAAGAAAGAATCCGAATCGGCTAAACTAAGGGCGGCGGTCCAGATGCGAATCGACCGGTATTTTGTGTCCGTTCTTGATGAGAGGGGGGGATTCTCTGTCGGCTTTTTCCGCGACTGCCGACGGTACGGCGAAAGTATTCTCATGGCGATGTTCTACATAAGGTGACGCAGTGGGGCTTGGGTTTCTATATGATCGAATGATCACCGCAGCGCTTGGCGCGCTGTTGGGCGTCTGCGTGTGTGAAGTTCATCCGAAACCGGACGAGGGATATCTCGTTGCTTGTAGGGGCGCAGGGCGCGTTCTTCACCGTACAGCTTTCTGGGCCGGGGCGAGGTGGACGGCTGGTCGCAGCAGGCGCGGAAGGTGGCCTTCGCATGGTATCTATCGACGCTTGGCACGAACGATTGCACATCGTTTACGGGCGAGAAGAGGTTGCATGAACGATGAAATGGCTGTTGTATAATATCTTGTTTGCCGTTGCGTATGTGGCTATGGTGCCGTGCTTCCTCCTGCGCATGAAAAGGCGCGGAGGATACAGGGCGCGCATGGGAGACCGCTTCGGGAAGTACCCTCAAGAGGTAATTGACGCTCTCTGCAAAGAGCAGAGTGTTGAGTGCCAAGAATCGGGAACCACGAGCCACGAGCCACGAACCACGAACCACGAACCACGGATCTGGATTCACGCAGTGTCGGTCGGCGAAGTGCAGGTGGCGGGGCAGCTGATGCGCGCAATGCGCGAGAGAGACCCTGCGGTGCGGTTCGTCTTCTCAACCACATCGTCTACCGGATGGAAGCAGGCCGAGGGGCAGATTGGTCCTGAGGACGTGCTCATCTACAATCCGCTAGACTTCGTAGGCTGCGTGAAGCGCGCCCTCGACGTCGTGAGGCCCAAGGCCATCGTGCTCACGGAGAGCGAGATATGGCCGAACTTCATCCGCGCCGCGAAGAAGCGCGGCATTCCGCTCTACATTGTCAACGCAAGAGTCTCCGACCGCAGCGCTCCGCGCTACCGTCGCCTGCGCTGGTTCTTCGGCGAGGTGCTGCGCGCGTTCTCCAAGATATACGCGCAGAGCGATCTTGATGCAGGCCGCCTCGTGGCCGCAGGCGCGGACCCTGCGACGGTGGAGGTTACTGGATCCTTCAAGTTCGACGTCGCGCACCGCAATCCAGCCAAGGAGGCTGAGCTGCGCGAATGGATCGGTCCGGGCGAAATACTGCTCGGCGGCAGCACGTGGCCGGGAGAGGACGAGGTGCTGCTGCGTATCTACAGCGAACTGCTCGCGTCTCATCCCGACGTGAAGCTCGTCATCGCGCCGCGCCACTTCGAGAAGGCCGACGCCGTGGAGGCAAACATCCGCGCGGCGGGCTTCGCTTGCGTGAGGAGGAGCAGGGGAGAAAAAGAAGCGATTGGCACAAATCTCAAGTGTCACAATTGTTCACAAATGGCAAATGAGAAAGTTGAACGAAGTGTTTTCTTGGCGGATACAACAGGCGAGATGATGGGCCTCTTCGGAATATGCACGGTCGCGTTTGTCGGCAAGAGCCTGTGCGCGCACGGCAGCCAGAACATGATCGAGCCGTGCCTGTGCGGCAAGCCCACGATTGTGGGACCGTACACCGAGAATTTCCGTCCGGTGATGAGCGACCTGCTCGCAGGCGAGGCGATAGTCCAGGTGCAGAGCGAAGACGAGCTGAAAGGCGAGGTGCTGCGCTTCTTCGGCGACGCCGGGGCGCGTGCGGCATTGGGCGCTCGCGCAGAGGAGGCGGTGCGGCGGCGCTGCGGCGTGGTGGGGCGCTGTGCGGACGAGCTTCTGGCGGCGCTGAAAGGGGGAGATGCGATATGAACTGGAGCGTGTTCGATTACGCCGGCAACACCGCGATTGCATGGACTGCATATCTTGTTTCGCTTGCGGTGCTGATCGCCGTTATTGGCGTCTGCGCCTTCCTGCTCTTCCGCCGCAAGTGGCTGTGGGCCGCGTTCCCGGTTCCGCTTCTCGTGGTGTGGGGTGTGCTGTGGGGCGCGTTCGGCGCGCGCCTCGACCATGCGTGGCTCTACCTGCAGGAGAACGCGAACCGTTCCCACGGCACCTACGTGGCGCTCACGTTCGCGACGGCGTTTCTGCCCACTTCGGGCGATACGGGGCGCGCCGCGCTCATGCACATAGCGACGCGCGACAAGGGCTTCGCGAAGGGGCGCCCGGCCTCCGTGAAGCGTGAAGGCGGGCACGAGTGGGCCACGTACAACGACGAGGACTACCCGGGCGGCGTCGTGACGTACGACGGGCGCCCCGTGGACACCGGTTCGCGCTTCCGCAGCACGCGGCTTCTCGTCTCGCTCATTCCCTACTTCGAAATGCCCAACGCGCGCAGCGCATGCGTGATGGGCGACGAGGCTTGGCTATACGAGAAGCCGCTCAAGGCGGCCGGACTGACGCTTGTGGATGCGAAGGGCGATGCGCCGGTGGATGTACTGCTGTTCGCCCCTGGACCTGACTGGGCCGTCGGCGCGGATACGCCTGGCGCCGCCGAGTGGAGCCGACTTGCCAAGCGCCTCTCCAAGGAGGGCGTGGCCGCGCTGCACATCGATGCGCGGTTGATGTCCAAGGCGCGCTTCAGGCGCATCCTGGCCGACTTCCGCGCCACGTTCATGCACTACCATCTATGGTGCACCGGCAGATACGACTACGTGCTCACATCTGGACGCGGGGTCTTGGCGGACGAGCTGGCCGATCTCTTCGACAAGCCCGCCGCGTTCGAGGTCTTCGTCTCGGCCGACGCCGTCTCCCCGGCGGAGGTGTTCGCCTGCTACGTCGGCACCGACTTCGAGGTCGATCCCGTGTTCTTCGACGTTTCCGCCCAGGGACGCGCCGGATGCGTGTGGACCGCTCCGCGCCTCGCGTTCGCACCGCCGCCCACAAACCACCTCGCTTTAGTGAAGCCAGGCGCAGTCACCACGTACAGCATTCCCTCGATGAAGTGGCTCAAGCGCGGCCTCATGGACAAGGAAGTCTTCCGCTCTCTCACGAACGGAATGTTCAAGGCGCAGTCCGCACGCCGCGAGGCCATAGTCGGCTTCGACCACGCAGACCGCGGCGACGAGACGAACGCCGTCGACCGCTGGGCCATGGCCGCGAAGATCAATCCGCGCGATCCGCTTCTCCGCTCGCTTGCCGACTCCCTGGACCTCGAAGCGCGCCGATTCCTGCGAATCGGAAACATCGGCGCCGCAATCCGCTGCTGCGAGAACCGTCTGCTTATACGTCCCGAAGACTCCGCCGCTCTTCACAACTTCGGCGTGTGCCTGAAGAAGAGCGGGCACTACGACGTCGCCGCAAGCATCTTCGCCAAGGCCGTCACGATCGCCCCCGATACCGACGAGCACCGTCTCGAGCTCGTGACATGCTGCGCCGCAAGCCACAAGGAGGACATCGCCTGCCGCCAGCTTGACGTGCTCATGAAGCGCCATCCCTCCGATCCTGCGCTCAAGATGCGCGCCGCTAAGCTCCTCTGCCTGCGCTCCAACAAGGTCCGCGACGAGACGCGCGCCGTTGCTCTTGCAGAGGAGGCTGTCAGAATCACCGGCTGGAAAGACCGTGCCTATGTACAGGCACTTGCCGACGTGTACATCGATTCAGGCCGAACGCTCATGGGCCTGGGTCTCAAAAAGAAAATGAGAGAAATGAGGTTCGAAAAATGAAGAAGACAATCCTGATTGCGCCGATCGTTCTGCTTTCCGGATGCTTCACGCTCAAGCAGACCGAGATGCCGTCCGTGCAGTTCTCCCGCGCGCCAGCCGGACGCGACGTGGCAGTGGCCGTGAGCGGGTTTGCCGCCACGATCACCACCTACACGCCCGTGTACGGGTACCAGACCGTGTTCGTGGACGACGGCCCGTTCTACGGCCCGCATGGACGGCGCTACTACGGCGGCGGGCACTACCGCACGATGACCTCCGAGACGCTCGTTCCCAGCGTGAACGCGAGCGACGTCTACCTCAGGCGCGCGCAGACGCATCTTGAGGATGCGGGCTTCCTTCTGCGTGCACCCTCGGCCGACTACAACGTGGAGGTGGCGTTCGGCGGGCCGTTCGTGAGGGACCGTGAGCGCGCCGTGGAGTTCGCGTGGATGTTCCTCTCCGTGTTCTCCGCCGAGTACGCCACGCAGACCTGGACGGCGAAGCTGCGCATACACGATGCGAAGACCGGCAAGCTTTTGTTCGCCCAGGAGTATGTGCAGAAGTACGAGGACTGTGTGTGGTCGCCTCTCTTCTTCATCGGCCTTGCAGGATGCACCGAGAACACGTTCAACTACATGCAGAACTGGTGCCTTACGGCACTTACCGACCGTTCCATGGCCGACGCCACTGCCTTCCTTTCGAAGTCTGCGCCGTTGCCGCTGCAGTCAACGCCTCCGTCTGCCGCGAATCCTCCGCCTGCGGCAAAATGATTGAGCCTAAACTCCTCGTTAGAATCTTAACGCAGAGTCGCAGAGAGGCAGAGGCTTTCAGGTGAATGATTATCGGAGGTAACTGCCGATGGATAGCGCGGCAAAAGCATTTCTTTCTTTGCGTCTCTGCGCCTCTGCGTTAGAAAACACAGGCTGCAACAGAGAAATCTATATTGAATTTACGAGGTGATGAAGATGGCAGATGAAAACAATGCCGCCGGCGTGAAGCTGCGTTGCGCCACGCTCCACGACGCGGAGCGCATTCACGCGCTTGTCCACCTGCACCGCGACGAGCTGGTGCCTCGTCCGATGGGGAACATCGTGGAGAACATCGACCGCTTCCTGGTGGCCGAACTGGACGGCGAGCTCGCCGGCTGCGCGGCCTACCAGATATGGCCGGAGATAGGCGATCCGCTCAAGGCCACCGTCGAGCTGCAGAGCGTGGCCGTGCGCGCGCCGTACCGCCGCCGCGGAATTGGCCGCCTGCTCGTCAAAGGCGTGATGGAGCGCGTGGCGCCGTTTCGCGCGAAGGAACTAATGGTGCTCACGCTCACGCCAGAATTCTTTGCCTCGATCGGCTTCCGCGAGATCCCGAAGACGCACATCATGCACAAGCTCTACGCTGGCTGCATCAACTGCACGAAGCACGCCAATCCCTTCACCTGCCCCGAGCGTGCAATGATGCTTGAGCTGAGATGACGAAGGAGGCGGTATGGAAAAGGCCAAGCGGAGCGGTGATTCGGTCGTCATATGGTGTTCGCTTGCGATGGCCGTCATGGTTGTGTTCGTTCTTTTGGCTGCTGCTTATAAGGGTGGAGTCTACTTGGCGGCCTGGATATTGATTCCGTTCTTCTTCATTTGCGTCATTGCGTATGGACTGGTCTTCTGGTACAAGGTGGTCTCAAATTCCGTTGCAGCCCGTAACTGGCCGATGCTGACTGTGCAGATTGTCGTCACGATAATTGCCGCTCCCTTCCTGCTTGTATTTCTTCTTGTGATAACGAGGGTTTTTCTTCTTTCCTTCATGACGCTGTCTCTAACCGTGGCCTCGGATCTGCCTGTTGGAGGGGGCGACGGCGGACAGTCGCAATCGTCCGTGGTAGAGGAAAGAGAGGAGTCTTCCCCCGTATGCCAATAGATCTTTCATACAGTGGAATCTTTAAAGACGTCTTCATGTCCAATTTCGTGTTCGTGTTCGTCTTTCTGGGGCTTTTCGTGTATCGTCTTCTGGCGGTGTCTTGCTTTCCGCGTCTATGCGATTGGAAATGCTATCTGTCGTTTTTTGCATTCCTCATGGTGGGAATGCCTCTGCTGTTTTTTGCCTGCGCCAAATGCTTTGTCTCCCACGATGTCAGATTTGGTAGTTACTTTGAGGGCTTGATCTCCTTACTGTTTTTCTTATGGCCATGGTTGATCGTTTCTGCGATCGAGCTGCACAAGAGATGTCGGTGGCGCACCGTGCTCCTGTCGTTCGTTTTGGAATTGTTGGCATTCCCGGTTATATTCTTTGTGCTTTTTGCGCTATGCCTAATCTTCGATCCCGTTGATTGAGCTGTGCGGCTTCGTTGTGAGTTTATGGAGGTTTTTCCCACGGGCGCATCTGCAAAATTCACCGCCGGGCCTTCTGATGATTGGAAACAACTATTTGAAACAACTTGCCTTGAGCGCACGGGCTAACTCGCCCGTGCCCATAGTCCAATCCAAAACGACGCAATTATATCAGGATTCTTGCAAACATAAATGGATCGATGCGCGGGCGAGTTGATGCGCCTGTCGCGAAGCGATCAGGTTGGGTGAGCGCGAAGCGCGAACTGCGAAGCAGCCGCAAGGCCCCGCGCCCGCGCGCCTCTCTCAAAGTTGTTTTTACCAGTTGTTCTGGTTGTTTCCAAATTTCTATGCGCATGGGTGAAAAACGCAGACGCGCCCTTTTCCCACGTATGCGGCAATTCCTGCTTGCGCGGCGGCAAGGAAAATGGTATCATCTTTCATGTCAATTTTCGCGCTAGGCGCATTAACCAAAAAAAGGAACAAACAGATGCAGTTCAATCTGAACAGAAGAGAGTTCGTTGGCGGCGCTGCCGCACTCGCGGCCGCAGGATGCTGCTGCGCAAAGCCGTCCCCCCGCTATGGCGGCACCGGCAAGATCCGCCTCGCCGTCGCGGGCGTGATGGGCAAGGGCTTCAGCGACTGGATGCCGATGGTCAAGAGCGGCCTCGCCGAAGTGGTGGCCTTCTTCGACGCCGACGCGAACACCGTCAAGAACGCCGCGGCGAACATCGCGAACGACAAGAAGAAGGGCAAGCTGCCCGCCGACTTCATGGATCCCATGAAGGTGCCGTTCTACCACGACTACCGCAAGATGCTCGACGACGCCAAGAAGCTCGGCATCCAGGCGCTTACCGTTTCCACCTCCGACCACATGCACGCCCCCATCGCCATCCGCGCGATGAAGATGGGCATCCACGTCTATGTGCAGAAGCCCCTCGTGCGCACCCTCTGGGAGGCCGAGTACTTCGGCAAGACGGCCAAGGAGTACGGCGTCGTCACCCAGATGGGCAACCAGGGTTCGGGCGGCAACGGTTTCCGCCGCAACGTGGAGATCCTCCAGAGCGGCATCCTCGGCGACGTGAAGGAAGTGCACGTGTGGACGAACCGTCCCGTGTGGCCGCAGGGCCTCAACGTCGAGAAGTACGTCACCAGCCGCACGACGGGCGACGCGATTCCGAAGTCCCTCAACTGGGACATCTGGCTGGGCACCGCCAAGGAGCGTCCGTTCCTCGACATGTATCCCGCCGGCACCGACGTCTATGACCCCTGGAAGCTCGGCAAGCACGTGTATCATCCGTTCACCTGGCGCGGCTTCTTCGACTTCGGCGCTGGCGCCTTCGGCGACATGGCGTGCCACACGATGAACCTGCCGTTCCGCGGCCTCGAGCTTGGCGCGGTGCAGGACGCCAAGTGCACGATGATCGACAGCGAGAACAAGATCGCCTACCCGCTCAAGTCCATCGTGAAGCTCACCTACGCCGAGCGCGAGTCCAAGGTGCGCAAGGGCGTCAAGCTGCCCGCCGTGACCCTCTATTGGTACGACGGCCAGGAGAAGCCCAGCGCCGACCTCATGCCGCAGGTGATCGCCAAGGACGGCAAGGTGCCCAACACCGGCTGCCTCGTGATCGGCACCAAGGGCATCCTCTGCTCCACCAACGACTACGGCCAGGAGGCGTTCATCGCCCTCAAGGGCGAGAAGGTGGTGCAGGACACCCGCAACCATCCCGCGTGCAAGGCCCTCAAGGCCGTGCGCCCGATCCCGCTCTGCAAGGGCGTGGCCGCGGCTGGCGGAATGCAGAGCCAGAAGGGCGGCGGCGCCGCCGCGCTCGCGGTTGACGGCCACTACGTCGAGTTCCTCACCGCGATTCTCGGCACCAGCGCCAAGTTCGAGGAGACGAACTCCCTCTGCTACTCCGACGTGGACTACTCCATCCCGATGATGGAGGCGATCCTCGTGGGCACCGTGGCGCAGCGCATGCCCAACCAGCTGCTCAAGTGGTGCACCAAGAAGCAGCAGTTCGACAACGAGAAGGCCAACTCGTTCATCAAGCCCTACATCCGCAAGGGCTTCGAGTTCTAACGAGAAGCGTCCAAACGCTGCTAAAGGGGACCGCGGCGCCGCGCCGCGGTCTTCTTTTTGGCGCATCCCGCCGAACATAAATGCCGGGCTTCATTCCAGAATCAACGCTCGCCGAGATCAAGGCGCGAATCGACCTGCCAGACCTGGTGAGGTCGTATGGAATCGACCTGCGCCGCGCGGGCGCAGACTTCAAGGCGTGCTGTCCGTTCCACCACGAGAAGACGCCGAGCTTTGTGATCCATACGGACTACTTCCACTGCTTCGGATGCGGCGAGAGCGGCGACGCCTTCAAGTTCGTGATGAAGATGGAGGGCCTGAGCTTCGCCGACGCGGCCGAGAAGCTCGCGAAGCAGTGCGGCGTCGAGATCAAGGTGCAGGCCGACGACCCCGAGGCGCGGCGCGCGGCGCATCTTCGCGCGCGCCTGCTCGACCTGCACGCGCAGCTCGCCGCCTTCTTCCGGCGCTGCCTGAAGGTTGCACCCGAGGCGCAGCCGGCGCGCGACTACATGGCGTCGAGAGCGCTCTCGGACGAAGTCGCCGAACGCTTCGAGATCGGATACGCCCCGATTTCAGTCGCCGCCCTCCAAAAGTGGGCGCAGAAGTACGGCTTCACCGATGACGAGATGTGCGCCGCGGGCATATTCCGCAAGAGCGAGAAGTTCCCGAACAGCCGTCCGTTCTACGGCTTCGGCGGCCGCCTCATGTTCACGATCCGCGACCGTTCCGGCCGCCCGATCGCGTTCTCCGGGCGCATCCTAACGAACGACAAGACGAAGGCGAAGTACTACAACTCGCCCGAGACGGAGATATTCAAGAAGTCGCGCGTCCTCTTCGCCCTCGACCAGGCCGCGCGCAACATCCTCCACGCCCCACGCCGCGAGGCGATAGTGTGCGAAGGGCAGATAGACGTGATCCGCTGCCACGCCTGCGGCTTCGGCACCGCCGTCGCGAGCCAGGGAACGGCATTCGGCGTGGAGCATGTGCAGCTGCTCAAGAAGTTCGCCGACTCCGTTGTGCTCGTGTTCGACGCCGACGGCGCCGGGCAGAAGGCCGCCATCAAGGTGGGCGGCGAGTTCCTCGCGGTGGAGATGCCCGTGCGCGTGGCCACGCTGCCGCCAGGCGAGGATCCCGATTCGCTTCTCCGCACGAAGGGACCAGACGCGTTCCGCGAATGCCTCGGCAAGGCGGAGTCCATAACGGGTTTCCAGATACGCACGCTGCGCGCGCAGGAGCCGAATCCCGACTCTATCGACGCGATGGCGCGCGTGAGCCGCGCGGCGCTCGAGACTATCGCGAAGTGTCCATCCGCCGTGATGCGCGCCGCGCTCCTCGCCGAGGCCGCGCAGCTGCTCGGCGTGCCGCAGGCCGCGCTCGAGGAGGACTACGAGAAGGCGAAGGTCGCCGCCGCTCGCCGCGCGCCGCGCGCCGCCCCGGCGGCGCCGCCGAGCGCAGACAAGGCGCAGCAGGCGGAACGCAAGGACGACGACTTCCTAGATCCGGCTGGCGCGCAAGAATCGGCGCCGCCTCCCGTCGAGCCAGAGCTGTCGCCTCTCGAACGCGCGCTGTGCGAGCTTCTCTTCGCATACGAGGGCGATGAGCAGATGGCGGCGCTCGTCGCCGAGCATCTGCCGGACGCCGTTCTGCAGCACGAGTTCACGCGCAGGTTTGCGGCTGCTTGGCGCGCAAGAGAGTCCGGCACGGCGGATGCCTTTGCCGCGATGCGAACGGAGCTTCCTCCTTCGCAATGCGCATGGCTCGACGACTTCATGCTTGGAAGGGCGCCTACGGAGCTTTCCGAACTTTCGCCTGCGGAGATGATGCGCCAGCTTCTGCGGCGTCTTTGGGGGGAAGCGCTGCGGCGCGTGCAAGGCCGCCTGCCGGCGGCGTCCACTCCCGAGAACGACGCTCGCCGGCTTACTTACTCAACGCAGATTCGCACAGTCGAGCGCGGCAGCTGGGAGCGCGCCGTCAAGTTCATGAACCCGCTGATGCTGACGTAGCAATGGAGAGAATCGAAATATGCGGCGTGCGCGCCGAGGTGGCGCGCTCGTTTTTCCAGAGGCTGCGCGGCCTCATCGGACGGCGCTCGCTGCCGCCTGGCGAAGGAATGCTCATTATGAAGTGCAACGCGATACACACTTTTTTCATGAGCTTCCCGATCGACGCAACTTTCCTGGACCGCGCCGACCGCGTGGTGAAGACCGTGCGCAACATCAGACCGTGGCATCCGTTTGTATGGGGCGGATGGCGCGCCGTGAAGGTGCTGGAGACTGCCGCAGAATGTGAGAGAGATCATGAGAAAGACAGTGAATAGAACGATGCTTTTTGCCTTGGCCGCCGTGGCGCTTGCGGCAGGCGCGCTCATGGCGAAGCCGCAGGAGCGCGACTGGTCGCAGATGTTTCTCGCGCTGAATCCGTCCGTCTCGCCCGACGGAAAGCTCTTCGTGTTCGAGTGGAAAGACCGCGTGTGGCTCGCTCCTACGGCGGGCGGCACGGCCGTTCCGGTGGGCGATGGAATGTCGGCGGATACACGTCCGTTCCTCTCGCCGGACGGGAAGCGCATCGCGTTTCTCTCCGACCGTTGGGGTACGCTGCAGCTTTTCGAGATGGACATTGACGCCGCGGCGAAGACCGCGGGGAACCTACGGCAGATTACGTTCCACACCGAGAGCCTCTTCCCGTGGGGATATACTCCTGACGGATCGGAGATGCTGGCGCTCGCGTACCGCGACGACGCGTCTGAGACGTCTTCGTCCAAGCGCCTTTCGCGCCGCCCGATTCTTGTTTCAATGCGTGAGCGCAAGGCGGAAAAGCTGCTCTTCGACGCGCCGGCGTTTTGTCCGTCGCTCTCGCCCGACGGGCGCAGGGCGCTTTTCGCGTCCAGAATCGAGGAGACGGGCCTTGAGTTCCGCAAGCGCCACGACTGGTCGAAGACGTCCCACTCCGGCGACATCTGGATGTTCGACCGCGACACTGGCGCGTTCACGCCCGTCGTGCGGCGCAGGGACAACTGCACGTCGCCCATCTGGACGCCCGACGGCAAGGGCTTCTACTATCTCTGCGACGCCGGCGGAGTGCGCAACCTCTACCGCCGCTCGTTCGCGACGGGCGAAGAGCGGCAGATCACCCGCTTTTCCGACGACCACATCTTCTGTCCTTCGCTCTCGCGTGACGGGCACACGATGGTGTTCGTGAAGGGGCTTGACCTCTGGCGCATCGACCCTGCGGCCGAGAAGCCTGAGGCGCGGCGAATCGCGCTGAGGCCGGCGTTCTTCGATCCATCCGCGCCGCGAACGATCCGCCGCTACTATTCGAACTTCCACAACAACTACGGCGACGGCAACTGCACGTTCCGCGCGGACGGCGGGGAGGTCGCATTCACGGCGGGCGGCGACGTGTGGGCGATGAAGCTTGCGGACGAAGGGCGCCAGCCCGTTCTCGTGCATGGCTCCTCGCGCACGCACGAGCGCGACTGCGCCTTCTCGCCCGACGGAGATGCGCTCTACTACCTTTCCGACCGTGGCGACGGAACGGACGTTTGGTGCGCGCGCCGGGCCGACACGAATAGCCTCTGGAGCGCAAACATGTCTTTCGTGCGCGAGCGCCTCACGACGAACGACGTGTGCCGCCGCGCTCTTTCCGTTTCGCCCGACGGGCGTCTGCTCGCATGGCACGACGCACAAGGCAAGCTTTCTTTCGCCGGCATGGACGGCGTTGTGCGGTCCGTCGCCAAGGTCGCCTCAACAGCCTGCGACTCATATGCCTGGTCGCCCGACGGACGCTATGTGGCGGCGGCGCTCAGGGACGGATATGGAAACATGGACGTGTGGATCGTGCCCACGTGGGACGTGGACGAAAATGGCAGCAAGGCCCCAGCGCCGTGCAACATCTCGCGCAACCACAAGTGGGACGGTACGCCGGCATGGTCGCCTGACGGGCGCGTGGTGGCGTTCTCTGGCGACCGCACCGTGACGGGCGACACGTCGTACATCTTCTACGCCTACCTCGACCCTGCCGACGAAGCCGCTGAGGCGAGCGGCGGCGAGATCAGGAAAGAGCCGTGCCGCCCCGACTTCGCCACGCTGCCGGACCGCGTGCGTTCCACGGGGATCAAAGGCTACAGGCTTCTGTTCGCGCCTGACGGCCGCACGCTCTCCTTCTACTACTACGGCGACAAGAAGCTTTGGACGATCAAGATACCCGGGCGCATGAAGGCCGAGAAGCTGCTGGATAAGGACGCGAAGCTGGTCGCGTGGCTGAAGGACGGCGACAACGACAAGCTGCTCGGCTCGATAGACAACATTCCGTCGATAGGCGATAAGACGTTCGACTTCGACGTGTACAAGACGATCGACGTGCAGGACTATCAGGAGCTCGCGTTCCTCGCGGCATGGGCGAACGTGCGCGACGGCTTCTGCGACGCGAACCTGCACGGCGCGGACTGGCCCATGGTGCGCGACAAGTACAGGCTCGCCGCGCGCAATGCGCCGTGCTGGAACTCGTTCTCGCGGATCATCTGGATGATGAACGGAGAGATCGACGCCTCGCATCTTGGATTCTATGCCAACGACGCCACGAAGAGCCGCTGGTCCAATTTCCCGTGGGATAGGGGCTGGAGGATCTTCACGAACCATCTTGGCGTGCGCTTCGACCGTTCGTACAAGGGTGAGGGATGGCGCGTGCGGGACGTAGTGCCGCGCTCGCCCGCCGACATGGGCACGGCCGGTCTGCTGCCGGGCGACGTCGTGATGTCGATAGACGGGCGCAAGGTCGAGCCCGGCATGGACTACGCGGACGTCATGACCGGCCCTCTGCCGCACGAGTATCGCCTTCAAGTGAGGCGCAAGGGCAAGGAGGGGCTTCTGGACCGCAAGATCAAGTCGATCACGTTTGAGAGGGCTCGGCGGCTTCTGCGCGCGGCGGACGTCGAGGCGGCGCGCGCGACGGCGCGCGGGAAGGGCAACTTCGGCTACATCGCGATCGACGCGATGGACACCGAGAGCGCCGACAGCTTCACCGACCAGGTGTTCGCGGAGTGCTTCGGCAAGGATGGACTCGTCATCGACGTTCGGTACAACTACGGCGGCAGGACGGCCGACAGGCTGATAGACATCCTCTGCGGCAATCGCCACGAGAGGATTCTCTGGCGCGGCTCTGACAGGGAGGGGTATCTGCTCGACCGCTACTCGCGGCCGGTGATAGCCGATCTGCCGGTGGTGGTGCTTGCGAACGAGCGCAGCCAGTCGAACGCCGAGGAGTTCGCGCATGCGATGCAGACCTTGAAGCGCGCCAAGGTGGTGGGCGTGGAGACGTCCGGCGAAGTGATAGCCACCATCGACGTGAATCTCTTCGACTATGGCGTGGTGCGGCGTCCGCACATCGGCTCGTTCCTTCCCGACGGAAGCGACATGGAGGGCAAAGGCGCGAAGCCAGACGTGGAGGTGGATCTGACGCCTGCGGACATCGCCGCCGGGCGTGATCCGCAGCTTGCCGCAGCTCTCGACGTTCTCGCCGCCGAGGTGAAGGCCCGTCCTGCCCCGCCCCCGCTCAGGTATCCGTGACGTGGTGCTCACTTGTTCAGCAGCAGCGCCTTGGCAAGCGATGTGAGCATTCTTTCAGGCGTGCGGCCTTCCACGCGCGAGACGAAGGCGACTTCGTTTGAGCCGGCGCGGTAGAACAAGGCGCGGCCGTTGTGCACGTCGAGGCGCGAGATGCCTGCCTGAGCGCAGAGAACGCGGAACTCGGCGAGCTTCACGAGGCGGTTCGCGGCCTTGGGCAGCTTGCCGTAGCGATCGGCCAGTTCGTCGCGCAGCTTCTTCACGGACGGGATGGTGGCGGTTTCTGCAAGGCGGCGGTGGAAGTCCATTCGCTGCGCCTCGTCTTCCACGTAGTCGTATGGAAGGCATGCGCCAGTGTCGTCGATGTCGGCCGAGCCTGGTGAGTAGTCGAGGAAATCGATGTTCAAGGTCACGTTCACTATGTCGGGCACGTCGTCGCCCTTGAGGCGGGCTATTGTGCGCTGCAGAAGCTGGCAGTAGAGCTGGAAGCCCACAGCGGCGATGTGCCCGCTCTGGGCGCTGCCGAGAAGGTTGCCGGCGCCTCGCAGCTCGAGGTCGCGCATGGCGATGTTGAAGCCTGCGCCGAGACCGGCGTGCTTCTTGAGGGCGTCGAGGCGTTCGCGCGCCTCGGAGTCGACGTTGCCAGAGGCGGGCAGAAGGAAGTACGCGTAGCCCTGGCGTGACGAGCGGCCCACGCGGCCGCGCAGCTGGTAGAGCTCGGCGATGCCGAAGGTGTCCGCGCGGTCCACGAGGATGGTGTTGGCGCGCGGGATGTCGAGTCCGCTCTCGACGATTGTGGTGCAGAGAAGCACGTTCGTCTCGCCGCGCGCGAAGCGCTGCATCTTCTCGGCGAGGGTCGCGGCGGGCATCTGCCCGTGGGCGACGTCTATCTTCGCCTGCGGCACGAGGCCGCGAAGCCGCGTGGCCATTCTCTCTATTGTCAGCACGCGGTTGTGAAGGAAGTAGACGAGTCCGCCGCGGGCGAGCTCCCGCTCTACGGCGGCGCGCACGACGGAGTTGGAGTCGCGCGTGATGTTGGTGATGGTGGCCACGCGCTCGCGCGGAGGAGTGCGCAGCAGCGAGAGGTCGCGCGCGCCCGTCATGGAGAGGTAGAGCGTGCGGGGGATGGGCGTGGCGCTCATCGTGAGAACGTCCGCCGTGGCGCGCAGGCGCTTGAGGTGTTCCTTGTGCCTCACGCCGAAGCGCTGCTCCTCGTCGATGATGATGAGGCCGAGGTCGTGGAAGGCGACCTTGTCGGAGAGAATCGCGTGGGTGCCGATTACGATGTCAGTCGCGCCAGAGAGAAGGCGCGCGCGCGTGCCGCGCTTCGCCTCGGGGCTTTGGAAGCGGCTCATCGCCTCGATGCGCACGGGCGTGCCGTCGAAGCGCGCGAGGAACGTCTCGAAGTGCTGTTCGGCGAGTACGGTTGTCGGCGCGAGCAGAGCGGTCTGCTTGCCGTTCATAGCGGCGATGAAGGCGGCGCGCATGGCCACTTCCGTCTTGCCGTATCCGGCGTCGCCGCACACGAGGCGGTCCATGGGGCGCGGCTCGGCCATGTCGCGCTTCACGTCGGCGATGGCGCGCGCCTGGTCTTCCGTCTCCTCGTAGGGAAACGCCGCCTCGAACTCCGCCACGCCTTCGGCTTCTACGTCGTACGCGAAGCCCGGGATCACGGCGCGGCGCGCCTGCGTCTCGAGAAGCGACGCCGCGAGATCCTGCACCGCTCGCTTTGCGCCTTCCTTCTCCTTCGCCCAGCGCCTGCCGTCGAGGCGGTGCAGCTTCACCTGCTCGCCTTTCACGCCAACGTAGCGCGACAGAAGGTGGGCGTGTGAGGTGGGCACGTGCAGAAGCGCGCCGTCGGCATACTCGATCGTGAACACCTCGCTGCGCTGCCCGCCCACCTCGATCTCGGTGGAGCCCTGGAAGATGCCGATGCCGTAGTCCACATGCACCACGAGCTCGCCGGGGTCGAGATCGATGGTGTTCGTGAAGCGCTCGCCGGTGTACGAGGCGGCGGTCCTGCGCGGCGCGGCGCGGCGATGGGCGAACACGCGGTCGCTCTTGGTGACGACAACGAGGCCGGGCACTTCGAACCCGCCGCCGAGGTCTTCGTCCTCGCACACCAGCGAGCCGCGCTTCCGGGCGGCGTCGATGTGGGCGTGCAGACGCGAACGGGCCGCTTCGAGAAGCTCCGGATTGCGCGCGGCCTCCACGCCGAGTTCGGCGAAGCCGGGAAGGGGAGAAGTCTGGAAGTCTGCGGAGGGAACGCCCTTGGGCGCGGGGTCGCCTGTGAAGATGACGCGCGGGAATGCGTTGAGCTTTTCGGGCGGCGGCACAAGGGACGAGTATTCGTTGTGCTCGAGGAAGACGAGGGTGGAGCCTGGGGGAAGGGAGTCGGCGATGGTTGGAGCGCCTTCCGAGTCGGAGCCGCGGATTTCCACGGGGGCGAGCTCGGCGCGTTCGAGGGGGCCGGTGCTGGTCTGCAGTGCGGGGTCGAACGATCTGAGCGACTCGAGGTCGTCGCCGAAGAACTCGGCGCGTATGGGGGCGGCGTCGTCTGGCGACCAGGCGTCCAGCACGCCGCCGCGCACAGCGAACTGTCCAGGCGCCTCGACTTCAGGCGTCCGTTCGTATCCTGCCGCCAGAAGGCGAGTCTGCAGGTCGGCGAAGCTGGGCGTGGCGGTTTCCGCCGTTGCCGGGAGGGCGAGGTGGATTGTGGCCGCGGCAACTGCGGCCGCTGCGGGAACTGGCGTTGCGAGGGCGGTGGCGGGGGCCACGATGACGAGCGGATAAGGCCGCAGATGGTACGCGCCTATGGCGGCTGCGGTTTTGAGGCGCGCCGCCGTCGTTGATCTGTCGTCTTCGATCGGCGGAGGAAATTCCAGTGCGCGCACCGTGCCGGAGCGCTCGAGAACGGCGAGGTCGGCCACAAGGTCGTCCGCCTCGACGAGCCCAGGCGTCACCGCCAGCACCATTCCCGGCGTTCCCTCGCGCGGGCTTCTCGCGAGCGCGGCTGCGGCGAACGCGGCGGCGGAGCCGGTCAAAGAGGAAAGCGCGAGCATCGGCGACGGATTTTCCGCCACCGTCTTAAACGCCTTTTCGAACAGCTCCATTCTTTCGTCGCCGTTCGCCGCCTTCCTGTCGTCGTTCACTTTGTTCCTTAGTGCCTATTGCTTGCTGTAGTCGATGATTATACCATATTTTTGCGTTTGATGTACGCGGTGACAAGTCACGTCGCGTCAGTCGGCGTATCTCTGTTTTTCATCCATGCGTTTTTGAGATTGGAAACAACTGGAACAACTAGTAAAAACAACTTTTTTACGGCGGGCAACATGCCCGCCGATTCAAGAACGCCGCGAGGTTTCACGGCGAGAAAGAGGATGTTGTTTTTACACGTTGTTTTTGTTGTTTCCAATCATCAGAAGGCTCTGCGGTGAATTACTCAGATGCGCCCGCGTCCGTCTTCGCCCTGCGCGCCTCTCCCAAGTGGCTCTTCCTTTTGCAAAGAGCCACTGGGAGAACGGGCATCTTGCCCGTTGCGTTAGGTCACCACGAGGCGCGGGATCGTGAGAGTGAGCGTCTCGGACTCCATGCCGCGGAAGACCGTGTATTCGAGTGCGACGTTCTCGTACTCGCCGGCGTAGATGCTGAATTCCGGATTTTTGGTCAGAGTGACGGACGTGCCGTCCA
>Ga0310695_10006277_pt1 | contig 19781 bp, 16 predicted proteins | sample RumenRJG_04DNA_FD_203882 | JGI IMG/M metagenome (GOLD analysis project Ga0310695, IMG submission 203882) | Bovine rumen microbial communities from Lethbridge, Alberta, Canada - RJG_04 (v2) (version 2) | ecosystem: Host-associated > Mammals > Digestive system > Stomach > Rumen | place: Canada...
ACGCAACGGATAGAATAGGCAGCCCTGAAACCTGCATCTTGCAATGTCCAAGCATACGGCTGTCCGCTTACAAAATACATGATGTAGACACCATCGCCTTTAGTACGCTGTGCGGTCCAGAAATAAGCGCCGGTATTCTCACTTACATATTTATCATGTCCCCCCTTCATGCCTGCAGGACGTACCGAAAATCCAAAGGCATCGATCCCAACGTCATAACCTTCCCATTCATTAACAGTCTTCAAATTTAACGCCGTCTCCATATGGGGACCTGCAGTTTCCATCAAGTCATCCATATCCTCATAGCTAGGCAAATGCCAATTTTCCGGGCAGACACCTCGAACATTCTCGCTTGGCTCACACTTCGTGTTATAGCCGCACCCCAAACTACTAGAAGAGAAACGTCCAACACTATCCCACGCCCCACTAATGGAATAGAGTCTGCCCCACTTTTCACAATAGCTCAGATCATTATTAAAGCAGTAGCTCGATGAGTCTTCCCCACGGTCGTCTACCATTTGCTGGATGTATCTGTAATTCAAATTTTCGGCCATCCACCAACGACTTCCAATTTTTACCGTCTTGTAAGTTTGTCCGTCACGTTCATCCGTCAAGGAGCCATATTCACAGTTTTCACAACCGATCTTAAGTTCTTCGCTAACGGCAGGACCTTTGTTTCTAAGGCAGCGCACAGAACGCAGATCCCCTTCCTTTTTACCTCTTGCATCGAGCTCGACCTTGCCATTGGAGTTACGGAACGAGACGTTTCTCATATATTCATCATTGAGTTCCAAAGTCGTCCAGAAGTAGGTTGCTACACCTACAGCCGAAACCTCATTGTTATAGGCTGTATAGCCTGCCGGAAGCACCGTGAAACCATATTGATCAGTTCCGTTGCCAGGCCTTTCTATATGCTCTCCCGTTTTGGTGTCATACCCTTCATAGTCGTCCCAATATTTGATAGATTTCAAATTTTTGCCGGCAGTATCAACGCCACCCACCGAAGCAACCAGTATGGCAAAATCCAACGAATCGGGCAAGCGCCAACCGTCCGGGCAAATGTTGACTGCTTCGTTCCAATAATAGAGTCGTCCATACCTGTTGCAATATGAGGACTGGTCTTTATAGCATGTTCCTATGGAATCCTTCGTTTCAGCCGACTTGGGAGCCGCATATCTCATATTCTGCGTCATCCAAACTTGCTTACCGATTTTTACGGTCCTATACGTTTGGCCATCACGGGCATCCACCACAAAGCCATATTCGCAATTGTCTTCGCGATCGGTCTTGCAAGGCGGCAAAGCAGACTCTCGAGCAACGGAGCTGCTAGAAACAGTTCCATCACCAGCCACATCGGATTCGCTGGACGAGCCACCTTCCGCCACTCCATTCTGAGATTCAGACGAATCAACCGGTTCACCCTGAACAAACGAAGAACTGCTCAGGCTTTCCGTTTCATCATCGTTTGCCGACGAGGAATCGCCACAAGAAAAAAGGAGCGCTGCGCTGCACGCAAGCAACGCATTCAGCGCGAGCTTTTGAACAAATAAATATTTCACAAATTCCACCTAATCCAGAATTTTAGACATTCGTTTTACAGGCGCAAATATAAAAAGTTCTGCTAGAACATTACGCGATAGCGAATCAGTTTCTCATAGTGGCGGCCTTTGAGGTCGCGATATCCATTCAAGTGATTGGGACGTACCGGCGTCTCATTGCCAACTCTCTTTTGCGGCATGATATGAGCTGTTCCAGAAGAAGACCCTGCGAAAGAGCTGCTCGAAAGTCCATATTCATAAGCGCCGAGATCAGGAGCTTCGCCTGCATACGGAAAGCCGAGATCTTCGCCCTTGTCGATGGCACGACTACCCTTCTTAAGTTTCAGAAAATCTACGTTCGGCAAGCTGCCGTCAGCATTGCGCGGGCCAAGCATTCCAGGAATCTTCGAAAGGTCTTCGCCGGTCACGGTCATGCTCGGGTCATCGAGACTTACAAAGTCGTCTTCAGTCAGATCGAGTTTCAAGTTCCACGTGTTATTTTCACCCGCCGGACATTCCACATAGTGGTCGATGTTCTGGCTCGAAATCTTCTCCCAGCATTCTCCGATTTGCGAGAGCTTGTTCGGGAAGGCGATATTATTTTTGAGCACGTGCGCGTTATCGCCCGTGAGCGGAGCCACTTCGGCAAGGCGGTTGCCTTCGGAGTCGAAAAGTGTTGATGCCATGCTGAATGCCCGGTCCACATTCATGTAAGATGTATTGTTGAGCCACTTGCTGCCGGCACCGGTGTAGTTCGCATAGAAGCCCGTGGACTTGTTTTTCCAGGCGACGCAGAACTTGATGGTGTGTCGCCCGCCACCGAGCGTGCTTTCGCCCATCTTGATGCCGTGTCCGTTTCCGTTTTTCGGATTGCCAAGCCCGTAGTCGCTGTAGCCGTTCCCCATGGCGTAGCAGTTCTCCAGCACCACGGGGAATTCCTGGTTGATAAAGTCAAAGCCGTCGTCGCTGTTCCACCAGGCGCGGCACCCGATGAACTTGGTGGTATCGCCTTCGCCGGGTTTCTGGTAATGCGCACCGAAGCCGTCGGCATTTTCGCCGTCGCCCTGCCAGCCCAAGGGGTCGTAGTTGTCGTGTGCATCACAGTTCAAGAAGATGTGCCCACCGCCGTCTGCAGCACCGTCGTTTGCAAAGAATCCCGGACCCGCATTGTGGTGGCTATCTATCTGCTCCAAGAAGATATGCTTGCTCGCATAAAGGAAAATTCCGGAATTGGAATTGTGCTTCATGGGCGTGTTGCGGACATCGAAGCCCTTCAGGTGAAGGAACTTTGCCGCAATCACGATAGGCGAAGTGTACATCGCCCCTTCGGGTGTGCCGTCGCTATGTTCCCCGCCTGCGGCCACGGGGAGATTGGTCGCATCAAAAATCGGCCGTTCGCCCGGATAGGCGAGGTAATGGATGCGGTTGTCGTCGCTTTCGCCGCTCGCGGTCAAGAGTATTCCCGCCGTCATCTTGTACCGTGCGTAGAAAACCGTGTCGTGCAGGTCGTAGATGCCGCCGCGAATCCAGACGGTGTCGCCCGCATGCACTACGGCATTTGCCTTGTTGAGCGTCGCGAAAGGCTTGTCCTTTGTGCCCGCCGCCCTGTCGCTGCCGTCAGGTGCCACGTAGTACACGGCACCGAACGCCTGGGCCACCGATAGGGCAAGCCCCAATGTCAATAAGAACTTTGCTCCCATATACACCTCAAATAAGTACTTTTAATATACTCTTTTTTGAGGCAAAAGGGAAAAAACTTAATTATTCAGCCCAGTGATTGCCGTTGTAATTGCGAGCGGTATCGGCGTCCATGCCAATCTGACGCACCAAATCGTCCAGACTCGGGAACTTCTGTTCAGGGCGCAAATATGCCATCAGGTCAAGCACCATCGGGCGGCCGTAAATATCTTCATTAAAATCGAGCAAGTAAGCTTCGATAGCGAGGCGCTGGTTACCCGTCGAAGGCTGCGTACCAATATTCACCACCGCACGGAAGCAACGTTCGTCATGCGCACCGTCCGCATCGACACCACCCGGAAGGCGGGCAGTTGCCACATACACGCCATGCTTGGGCAAGAACTTGTACTTTTCCACCTGAAGGTTCGCAGTTGGGAAACCTATGGTATGACCGAGGCGCTTACCTTCGACAATCGTTCCAGACAAACGGTACGGGCGGCCCAGATAAGTCTGCGCACGGGACACATCGCCGTTCAAAAGCGCATTTCGCACAGCGGAGGAACTCACGCGTTCACCTTTGTGGAGTACAATCGAAAGCATGGCCGTCGAAAGTTCAGGGAAGGCGGCCGTAATGGTTTCGTAGTTGCCCTTGCCGCCGGCGCCAAAGCAATGGTCGTGCCCAAAGAACATGGAGCACACGCCGCGCTTTTCAATCAGTTCCTGACGGACAAAGACATCGAACGGGAGCTTCGCCACTTCGGGCGTAAACGGGAGCACCAAAAATTCAAGACCCAGACTTTCGATAAATTCGCGCTTTTCTTCGGTGGTCGTGAGGAGCAGCGGATCGCCAGGAGTGCGCAACACATAGTTGGAGTGCGGTTCAAAGCTAATGACGGTAGGTTTCAAGCCGTTCACTTCGGCAACGGCCTTGAGCGTGCGGAAAAGCGCCTGGTGTCCCAGGTGACATCCGTCAAAATTACCCATCGTCACAGCACGCTTCATTTTTCATCTTCTCCGAGATAGAATTTCGGCTTGATTCGGCCCGGCTCATAAAAACACAGGCTCAAGACCTCGCCTTGCATGTTCGCGGCAAACACATGGCCTTCGGGGCCTACGCCCTCGACTTTCTCTTTCCACGGAAGCCAATTGCCCTGGCGAATCACGGCCACCTGTTCATCGGTCAGGCGCACCACCGGAAAGTCGAGCACCGCATCGACCGGCAACAGATTTTCACGGGTCAAGTTCTCGCCACGCACCGCCTTATCGAGCGTCACATTGCCGATGCGGTGTCTGCGTATCTGCGATACGCACGCGTAGGTTCCGAGCGCACGACCAATATCGCGACCGAGAGCGCGGATGTAAGTTCCCTTGGAACATTCGCAAATCAAGTCGAAGGTCGCAAATTCCTTGCCGGAGCAACCTTCAGTCACTTCGCCCTCGCCAATCACCTTGAGTTCGCCAATGTGAATCTTGCGGGGTTTCAATTCAATATTGCGGCCACGTTCCATCAAGTCGCTGGCACGCACGCCATTGATTTTTACGGCGCAGTACTTCGGCGGCACCTGCTCGATATCCCCCGTAAATCTCGGTAGAACACTTTTAAGAGCGTCGCTCAAAGTGCAACAAGTTTTATCTAGCGAAGGCTGCGAATTGCGTTCATCCTGAGCGACGACTTCACCATCCCATTCGAGCGTATCAGTTTCGTAGCCCAAATGCAGCCTAAAGCTATAGCACTTGTCCTTGGCTTCGATAAAAGGCAACAGTCGCGTGCAGCGGCCTGTAGCCGCAATAATCAAGCCCGAAGCACGCAAATCCAGCGTGCCTGCATGGCCCACGCGCTTCGTAGAAAAGACCCTTTTCAGTGGGAAAAGGGCCTTAAAAGAAGTTTCGCCAGCAATCTTGTCCAAAAGAACGAAGCCGGAATTGCTCAATTACAAGTCCCCTTTCTGCTTCAGTTCGGCCAGAATGCTTTCGATATGCATGGCGTGTTCCAAGTTTTCATCCAAAACAAAATTCAGTTCCGGAATCTTACGGATCTTAAGCGCCTTGCCTAAAACAGTGCGGATATAACCCGCCGAATTCTTGAGGCCAATCAGCGAATCACGCTTTTCCTTGTCGCTACCCATCACCGAGACCATCACCTTTGCGTAGCTCAGGTCATCGGTAATCGTGACGCGCGTGATGCTTGCGAGGCTGCTCACACGAGGATCCTTCAAGCCCTTCTGCAAGAGCTTGCCGATTTCCTCGCGGAACTGTTCGTCCAACCTGTCAGTTCTACGACTCATTGGACTCCTCAGCCTTCTTGGCCTTTTCTTCGGCTTCTTCGCGAGCGACATCCTTCAGGGTACGGGCAACCTTGATTTCCTTGAAGAAGATCAAGCTATCGCCTTCCTTGATGTCTTCATAACCCTTAAGACCGATACCGCATTCAAAGCCACGAGCGACAGACTTGACGTCGTCCTTCATGCGCTTCAAGGACTGGACCACGGTCGTACCGAGTTCCACACCGTTGCGGTACACGCGCACATGGCTGGTACGGTCGACTTCGCCGTCGGTAACCATACAGCCTGCGATGAGACCAATCTTCGGAATCTTGAACACCTGGCGAATTTCGGCTTCGCCGGAGAGTTCTTCGCGCATGGTCGGCTTCAAGAGGCCTTCCACAGCGTTGGTGATATCTTCAATGCAGTCGTAAATCACGCGGTAGTTGCGGATTTCGATGCCTTCCTTCTGAGCCATTTCGCGGATAGAGAGCGACGGCATCAAGTGGAAGGAAATAATGATTGCCTGTGCGGTCGTAGCGAGCAAGATATCGGATTCCGTAATGGTACCCACACCCTTGCGGATAATGTTGACGCGCACTTCCTTGTTGGTAAGCTTTTCGAGGCTTGCTGCAAGAGCTTCTGCAGAACCGCCCACGTCGGCCTTAACAATAAGGTTGAGTTCGGAGAGCTTACCTTCCTTACGATCGTTGAAGGTATCTTCCAAAGTCTTCACGTTACGAGAACGCAGGTCGCGTTCACGAGCAGCCATACGGCGCTTGGAGGCAATTTCACGTGCGGTCTTTTCGTCTTCGACCACGATCAAGTCGTCTCCAGCCTGCGGAGTACCGTCAAAGCCGAGCACCTGACACGGAGCAGACGGAGGAGCTTCCTTCATCTGTTCGCCACGTTCGTTAAACATAGCACGGACACGACCAGCGTAAATACCGCAGACAAACGGGTCACCCACATGGAGCGTACCATTCTGCACGAGGATCGTGGCCATAGAACCCTTACCCACGTCGAGCTTGGATTCCACCACGGCGCCACGAGCGTGAGCATCGGGGTTAGCCTTGAGTTCGAGCACTTCGGCTTCGAGGGCGAGCGTTTCCAAGAGGTCGTCCATGCCCTGGCCCGTACGTGCAGAAACTTCGATACAGCTGGTAGAACCACCCCACTGTTCCACTTCCACGCCGCGTTCAGCGAGCTGGGCGCGAATCTTGTCGGGGTTAGCGGTCGGCAAGTCGATCTTCGTGATAGCCACGACCATCGGCACCTTTTCGCGCTTGGCAAGTTCAATAGATTCAACCGTCTGCGGCATCACCATGGAGTCGGCTGCCACCACGAGCACGATCACGTCGGTCACCTGAGAACCGCGAGCACGCATAGCACTGAATGCTTCGTGACCCGGAGTATCGAGGAAGGTTACCTTACCCTGCTTGGTCGTGACTTCGTATGCACCGATGTGCTGCGTAATGCCGCCCGATTCGCCGGACACCACGTGGGTCTTACGAATCCAGTCGAGCAAAGAAGTTTTACCGTGGTCAACGTGGCCCATCACCGTCACCACCGGGTGACGCGGCTTCAGGTTTTCAGAAGATTCTTCTTCCACGCCGAGCACTTCTTCTTCGTATTCTTCCATCAGCTGGGCTTCGTAACCGAATTCGTCAGCCAAGAGCTGGATGGTTTCAAAATCGAGGCGGGCGTTGATGGTCACCATCATGCCCATTTCCATGCACTTCGCGATCACGCGGGCCGGCATCTGGTCCATAAGGCCAGCGAGTTCACCCACGGTAATAAAGTCGGAAGTCTTGAGGATTTTCTTTTCTTCGCCCGGAGTATTGTCGTTATGCTCCTTGCGGTAAACTTTCTTGACAGGCTTCTTGGACAGGTCAGCCATCACGCGGGAAACGTTCTGACGAACGACTTCCTGCTGGATTTCCTTCTGCTGGTCCTGACGGTCCTTGCCATTGCCGCGACGGTTCTTGTCGTTTTGGCCGTGGCGACCGTTCTGCTGCTTGCCACCCTTGCCGCCCTGGTTCTGGCCGCCAAATCCCTGGGCGCCACCATTGCTAGCATTGAAGGCATCTTGCATGGAACTGCCGGTAAAGCCACCGGTACGACCCGTAAAGGTACGACCGCCGTTGTTGTTCTGGCCACCGTTTCCGTTGCGGTTGTCGTTACGGCGATTGCCGTTACGGTTGTCGCCATTGTTGTTGGAAAGGCGACCGAACGTTCCCGTATAACCCTGCTGGTTACCGTTGTTGTTACGGTGACCGCCGCGGGTTGCCTGAGCCTGTTGCTGAGACTTCTTGATACGGGCGAGAATAGCTTCGTCGGGTTTGAAGACCTGAGCCTTCATCGGGGGCTGCTTGAGTTCCATGCCCGGAGTAACCATGGCAGGCTTTGCAGCGGCCGGTGCAGCAGCGGGGGCTGCGGGAGCTGCCGGTGCGGCAGGCTTTGCAGCAGGAGCCACAGCGGGCTTCACTTCTGCGGGAGCCGGAGCAGCGGGAGCGGGCTTCGGTTCAGCCTTGGGTGCTGCGGGCTTTTCAGCGGCAGCAGCTGCGGGAGCGGCTTCAGCCTTCGGAGCAGCAGGTGCTGCGGCGGGCTTTACCTCGGGAGCCTTCGGAGCTTCAGCGGCCGGAGCAGGAGCTGCGGCAGGAGCGGCAACCGGTTCAGCCTTCGGAGCAGCAGGTGCGGCAGCAGGCTTCACGACGGCGGCAGGCTTTGCGGCTGGTGCGGCCGGAGCAGCTGCGGGAGCTGCGGCCGGTTTTGCAGCCGGCTTCTTGGTTCTGATCAGTTTAGCCTTCAACTTGCCGTCGCCAGCCGAAGCAGACTCTTTCTTCTTGTCAGAAGAGGCATTGGAAGTTTCGGCGGAAGACGCCTTTTTCAGGTTCTTATTGCGGGCTTCAGCCTTCTGGCGTTCGGCATCGACGGTTGCCTCGATTTTTTCGTATTCAGAGGCATTGACCTTAGACACCTGTGTCAAGACCTTGACACCGTTCTCGCGCAAAAGCTTCATCACGAGGTCGCTCTTGACTCCGTGTTCCTTCGCCCAATCTACTGGTTTAATTTGTTCTTCATTAGCCATGAATAGCTTCCAATGTTCCTTTTAAAAATTAGCGAGCAGCCTTACGGTTCTGGTTCAAATCGGCAGCGGACGGAGAGGTAATCTTAGCCTTCGTTTCGTCGTCCTTCTGGTTCCATTCGTTTTCACCGAACACGTCGAGGTTACGCTGCACGAGTTCTGCAGCAAGCTTCACGTTCTGGCCGTTCTTGCCAATAGCCAGAGCGAGGTTTTCGTCACTGATAATCACTACCGTGCGGCGGGTTTCAGGAACGTGAATCAGCTTGATCACGTTAGCCGGGGTAAGGGCACGGGTAATGAAGGTGTCCAGATCCGGATTCCACTGCACAATGTCAATGCGTTCATTGCCGAGTTCGCGCACAATGGTCTGCACGCGGGCACCCTTCATGCCGACGCATGCGCCGACCGGGTCAATCTTTTCGTCACGGGAATACACGGCAATCTTGGCGCGGAAACCCGGTTCGCGGGCAACGCCCTTGATTTCGACAGTACCTTCGTAAATTTCCGGAACTTCCTGACGGAAGAGTTCCTTGAGGAAGTCTCCGTTTGCACGGGAAAGCACCACCTGGGCACCGTTCTTGGAGGATTCTTCCACGCGGGCAATCACGGCCTTGATGGAGTTACCCTGAGCCCAACGTTCGCGACGGATCTGTTCACGAGCCGGAATCATAGCTTCGGTCTGCTTGCCGAGCTTCACGATGATATTACTTTGTTCAAGACGAAGCACTTCGCCGCTCACCATGGAACCGATACGGCTACGGTAGGTATCCATGATCTTCTGGCGTTCGGCATCGCGAATCTGCTGGTTCAGGAGCTGCTTTGCAGTCTGAATGGCCTGGCGACCGAATGCAGAAATAGGAATTTCCATTTCGAGGAAGTCACCCGGCTGAGCATCTTCGTTGAAGTCGCGGGCTTCTTCGACCAGCATGTAACCCTTGTCGAGTTCTTCCACTTCGGAAGCGGTCATGTTCGGGTCGTAGTCCGGATAGTCATCCACAACGGCCACACGCAAGAACACATGAACTTCGTTGGTTTCCGTATCGAAATCCACATCGATTTTCTTTTCGATGTGCAAGTACTTGCGTGCTGCAGTCACCAGGGCTTCTTTCAGAGCGTTGATGACAACGGAATCATCCATATCCTTGGCTTCGACCACCTCTTTCAGCACATCGAGCAAGTTAACTTTCGGTTCGTTCTTCATAAAATGACCTTCCTATTATATTTGTACATCCACTTTTGCCACCAGCACTTCGCTGCGGGGCACGACCACGTCACCGGCATTGCCTTTAAGGGTGAGCGTCAAATTTTCTTCATCAGCAGAAACCAGCTTGCCCACCACAGGCTTTCCGGTACTGCGAGTCACTCGCAAGAATCGTCCGATATTGCGGGTAAAATCGGCAACCGACTTAAGGGGGCGGTCCAACCCCGGCGACGACACTTCCAAAGTGTAAGCGCCTTCAATAATTTCAGGATCCAGGTCCAAGGCATCGGACAAGTGGCGGCTCACGGTAGAGCAGTCGTCAATTGTCACCCCTTCGGGTTTGTCTATGTATAGGCGGAGCGTCTTGCGTTTGCCTGCACGGAACATATCCTGTTCCACCAACGTGACGCCGGCGGCTTCGCACGCCTGGGCGATAAGTGTATCCAATTTCTGGGCTACCAAATAGACCTCGTATAATAAACGGCGTTCGCATACGGCCCCGAAATCTGCTCATTTAAGCCTAAATCGGGTCCACGAACGTCAAGACAACCCAAATAGAGAAATTTTTTTGACCTTAGGCAACCGAGATTGTTGAAAATGAGGGGTAAAAGCTATATTTGGCGCATGGCTTACGTACTTTTGATTCTCGCTACTTTAATCGGTCTTGCTGGTTGCGCTTATTTTTTGCGCAAAAACATCCTTGTCATCCGCGAAAAGAACAAGAAAGAACCCAAGGCCTACAAGCGTAAATTGAACTACGTTCTTACCGGTCTCTGGTACGGCTATCTGACGATTTTCTTCCTAGGATTGACCATCAATAACCTAGGCAATTGGTAAGAATCAATTAATGTGTAATGTGAAGTGTGTAATGACTAATTATTCATCTCACATCACACATTCCACATTTCACATTTGAGCATCGAGCCAGCGTTCGTACAAGAAGAGCGCAATAAAATTCTTCCCATCGATAAACTGCCGGGCAGCCTCTTCGTAAGGCAACACCACCGTTTTAATCCATTCGATTTCTTCGGTGTATTCCTGGTCCTTGCCGTCCATGGCCTTCAACTGTTCCGGCGTTACGTCGCGCTCAATGGCATACAGGCGAATGCGTTCGTCCAAGAGCCCGCAACTGGCGGCAAAGCCTTCGCTTTTACCCTTGTACCAAAAGTCCATCAGGTCAATGAGTTCTGAATCGTCGGCCTTGATCTGGGCTTCTTCTTCGAGTTCACTCAAGGCTACCTTACGGTAATCACCCGTCCAGTCCAAAATACCCGCCGGAATTTCCAGGGAGGCCTGTTCACTAATGGCAAAGCGGGGCTGCTTCACCAGCAACAAATACTTTTTGCCTTCGCAGCGGAGCACCACCAAAACGCCCACGGCATTGCCGCGCACCAACACGATTCCATGAACAGGGCGCCCATCCGGAAGGGTTGCCGTTGCGGTAAGCTTTATAAAAAGTGGCTGGCGCCCCTTGCGCAAAAAATCCACCGACGAAAAGTGGACCTTGCTCACAATGAATTTTTCCTGGGTCTTTTCAAGCCAATCCTTGTAAATACGGGATTCAAGGATTATGGGGCGGTCAGCCTCGGCAATTTCAGGAGAATAGGTATATTCAATCATTTTTCTTTCAAGGTATCCGGAGCGACCGTCGCCTTTTTCCAGATTTTAGACAAACTATCCAAAATGGCAAGCGTATCGGAATCGACCACCAGTTTGTTGCCCGACAGATTGTAGACCATCCAGTCTTTTTTGGAATTGGGGCCACAGAAGGATTCGTTCTTGTCGGGAGTAAACAGTTCACGAATAAAACGAACCCTATCCCCTACAGTGTAATTGCTGACAGCAAAGGAACTATAGGTTCCGCACTCTGGAATTTTCTCGGTATAGTAAGTGTTGTAATGCCATATCGTATCAGGGCGTTCCTGGACTGCACCCAATTCCGTCGAATCATTTTCCCACTTGGAATTGATGCAGTACACCGAATCGGAATCGGCACAGACATAATGTACCGGCACCAGGTTCGTATCGTTGATATTCCAGCTGGAGGGATAAATGGTATCGGCTACAGTCTTCTTGCACATGTCTACGCGATGAGTGCAATTCGACTTCATGGTACGCCAGTAAAATACACGGGGCGTCAGGGAATCAAGAACGCGAAGAATCTGGGGTATAGCCTTTCCCTTCTTTTTGTCCTTGGTCCGCAACGGGTAAGCATGGGGATCCGCAAAGGAGGAATCCATGTACACGTAAAAGGTATCCTTCGAAATACTGCCACGACGAAGGGTGATGGAATCCAGCGCCGTATCTGCATCGTTTTTCACCTTGATCATCCCGATACCGGTAATCTGTTCCGAAGAAAGCAACAACTTAAGAGTCGTATCGGGGCGGTAATAGGGAGCAGGGCAATCTTCAGCCGTTGCATGGATCGTAAGTTTCGGCGAGATCCAGAGAACCGAATCGGACTTGACGTATGTCAGGTGAATCGCTTGCAGGGCACAGTTCGAAAACGTATACATTTTGCCCATATCCAAATACAGGGTATCCTTGGACAGGTGAATGGTCTTGCCGGAATCCAGCCTTGCATAGGCAAAAAAGCCTTCGCCATCGTAACTAAAATCGTTGTTGAAAACATCCATGGGACCGTCGGTGTCTTTTTCGCAGCCGGCAAAAAACACCACTGCAAACAAAATCCACAGCAAGCCAAAAACCATGTATTTAGAGCGAAGACGGTTCATGAGACCAAAGGTATTAAAAACCGTTCAACTTTTCAAATGCCGCAAGGGAATCCGGAGAGACCGGATGGGTCGAAGCGTAAAATTCGTTCCAGCGCACAAACTGGCCGTTCAGGCGAACCGACAAAAAGAAGGTGGCGCTATCTTTAGGAGAAAGCCTGCCCAGCATCGACAAGACGCCAACAGTATCGCCCACCGACAAGGAATCGTTCAAGGAACCCATACCCGACGTTTTACTGGTCACATTATAGCCGTGGTCGATTTCAACAAAGTAACCCAAGGAATCCCGACCGGATTCCAGCACACGGCCCGAAAGCACCGGATAAATGGGGGCTTCGCCAATGCCGCTAAAGACATCCATCGCCAACAGCGATTCCTGGCCTTCGAAGTCGAAACCCTCGTCAATGGCCAAGGCAGACCACTCCAGGGGAAGTCGCGGACACACCCCCGGGAACTTGCAGCCCGTACTCTTGGACACCCATAAGTAGCTGGAATCGGGTTTCATATAACGTAAATAGACCGAAGGCACGCTATCTTCATGCATGACCAGCAACGGGCTTTCGAAATTCGCCACCGGCGCTATCCAATGGAGCTTGGACTTTTCGGATTTGCGAAGGCCGGCCACGTAACGCAAGAAGGGATTAGGCAAGCGCCCCAGCGGAATGGAATCCACCAGTACCCAAGAACACTGGGCAAGTCCCTGTTTCAACTCAAAGGGAGTACCGCCATAAGCGGAACAACGGGAATCCCAGGTTTCAATGGGGACTTCTTCGTTGTTGCCCGGCAGCGGGAGCGCATCGGCGATTTTCGAGGCAAGGCCCGACCAGTATGCCAAAAAGGCGGCTACCGCTACAAGCGTTAACCGGATTAACGGAAACTTATGTTGATTGTTGAAAGATTTGCCCTTTCGCTTGTATTCTTGGAACTCAACAGGCATCGGACTAGATGTAGAAGAACGCGAGAAGTCCGCCTACAGCTGCAAGCAACAAGAGGAACACAATAACGACGGTCTTGGCCGACGAAGGTTCATCATCAAAGGGAACATCGAGGCCCTTTTTCTTGGAAACGGACTCATCTTTCGCAATAGCATTGAAGCTCTTGGTGAAGCGGCGATGCGAACCCGTAGTGCGGCGATCCAGGTGCGGCGAAGGAGCCACTTCGATGGAACCCACATTCTGGGAGGCAACGGCAGACGACGGTTCGTCGTTGATTTCCACGTTGGCAGAGCCTTCGGGATTGCTTGCCTGTAAAGAGAACGACATCATGTCAGCTTCAAAAGCAAAAACCCGGATGTTCTTATCGAGACCGGCCTTTTTCAAACCGTCAACAATGGTCTGGTTGTTGGTCAGGACGGCGAACAAACCCTTCCGGTCTTCCATTTCCTGCTGGAACTGGATAAAAGCGTTATAAGCGTCGCTATAGACAAAGTCAAGACCAGTCAGGTCGACCGCCAAGAACTTTTCGTCTGTTTTTTCAGCGAGTAATGCGCGAACATCCTTTTTAAACTGTTCAGCATCAAAAGCCCCAATCGGATTCAAGGGGGCCGACATCAAATCAAAAATTCCAACTTCGCGATAGTTCTTTAATTGCGGCATACTAGAAAATATAGACTAATATTTGTTGAAAAGAACGCTTAATCTTCAAAAAATGACGAAAAAAACACATTTTACTCGAGAACTTCATCGTCAGTTTCGATTACAGCCTTGCCAACAGGGGCGGCAGACGGAGCCTCCACTTGTTCCTGTTCAACCGGGGCAGAATCCTCTGTAGCCACAGGAGCCGCATCAACAGGAGCGGGGGCATCGGCAGAAGGAGCGTCATAGGATTCCCGTTCCATTTCTTCGTAGGCGGTATCATTGTCGGGTTCTTCGGTCAGAATGGCCCTACGGCTAGACGCAGCCTCCGGTGTTCCCTGCTTAGGCGCATGGGAGAACAAGTACGGGCTGATGCTCACACTAACGCGGTGCACCGGCGAAAGCACCGGGTGAGATTCAAAGGCGTAGTCGATTTTCACGAACTTCGCGATTACTAGACCCGCACCTGCGGTCACGCTCTCGAAGGTGGTAAAGCTGGAAAGACCCGCCCGAAGCGAAAGTCCGAAGTCAAAGACATATTCAAGACCCCCATGACCGCCCGAGAGCCAATCCAGGGGATTTTCCCAGACGCGCTTACCGCGACTCTTATCTGTCTCGAAATCCATATCGCGGGCTTCGCGGTGCAAGAGTTCAGCACCCTGCCAGAACAGGTTCAGCCTGCCGTACAAATAAGAGATGGGCAACCCGTAACTTGCGGCAATATAAAATTCCGGCGAAGAGTATTCAAACTCCCCTGACTCCCAGCTAGTCGCCGAAGATGTCCAGCCCTTCAAGAGGCCAGACACATAAAGTTCATCGACGGCACGGAAACGGAGTCCTGCATCGCCACGGAAACCCCAACCGGTCTGATCCATATCGCGGTAAAGACCATGGAAACCGATACCCAGTTCCAAGCGGTTCGTCAACTTACGACCAAAGGTGGCCGAGAATACCCAGTCGGCAATAGAAAGGGTATTGTAGTCGGAGCCTTCGGGCAGGGGTTCACCCTCCTTAATGTAAGGGATATCGTCGGCACCGAACCTGGAAAAAGAAATACCCAAGCCCTGGCCTTCGCCTAACGGAACCACAGCCGATGCAAAATCATACTTGGTATCTTCGTAATATTCCGTATGGGAAAAAGATGCCCAGGCGTAATTCACATTTGCAAGCTGGTAGGGATTGGACATGAGCCCCAGGTAATCGCCATCTACAGCCATGGTAGCAGAACCCAATGCGGCAGATCTCGCACCCGGTTCAATATCCAAGGTTGCGTTTGCGCCCACCACACGGTCTGCCGCAAAGGAGCCAGCAGCAGACAATAAAGCTATACCAACAAAAAATCTCGCAAATGTCATACTTTGAGGTTCAAGATAGATTATTTTTGGGAGGCAGACCAGAAGAAAATCGCTTTAAATGAATCTTTCGGAACACATCACAGGTTATTTACAGTATATCGCGGACAGACGCCGTTTTTCGCCGCGCACGGTGGACACCTACCGCAAGTCCCTCACAAAATTTCTGGAACATCTCGGCGAAGGCGCAGCCGAATTTCCGCTAAACGCATTCTCGGAATCGAGCGTCAAGACGTTCGTGTGGGACTTGAAGATGAAGCAGAAACTGGCACCCACAAGCATTTGCGAACACCTGGCCGCCTTGAAAAGTTTTGGCAAGTATCTGGTCAAGAGCAAGATTACCGAAAAGAACCCGGCAGAAAACGTGCCCATGCCCAAGCGCCCCAAACGCCTTGTGAATGTACTAGGGCAAAAGGACCTGGCCGAAGAAAAATTTCCGGAACTTCCCGAGAATCCGACCCTTCAGCAAGTTCGCGCAAGGATTTTGCTAGAACTGATTTATGGTTCAGGCTTGCGTATTTCGGAATGCCAGAACCTGACCTGGGACCGCATTAACGAAAAGGATTTTTTGGTACGCGTGTTGGGCAAGGGCAACAAGGAACGAATCGTTCCACTGACCGAAAGTTTCGTGTCCCGCATCGCCAATTACAAACAAATGCAACTAGAGGCAGGGCACCTGCCCACCACCACGGGCTATGTATTCTTGAGCGAAGACGGCAAGCCCTTCGGCCTACGCACGCTTAGGAACGACATCCAGCACTTGTTGCGTGAAATCGGCTGGGAAGGCAAGGCCAGCCCCCACGTACTGCGCCATAGCTTTGCCACCCACCTGTTGGAAAACGGCGCCGAAATCATGAGCGTAAAAGAGATGCTCGGCCACTCGAACATCTCCACCACACAGGTTTATACTCACGTAAATGCAGAACGCCTACGGGCCGCCTTCAAAAAGACGCACCCGCGAGCATAGCTAACTAAAAGAAGCTACCCTTGACGCCAACGGCGATAGTCCACTGCTGGCCAAAATCACTCCAATCGGGAGTGTCCCACTTGCGCATGGGAGATTCATCGTATTCATTCTTGGGGTCGGCAGCGTTGCTCTTGTCATGGAGCGGCAAGGAGACCGCAAGAAACACGGGGAAGTCCGCATCGGAAAATTCGATGCCGTAAGCAAAGGCCACAGACCATGCCTGATGATCGGGGTCCGGACGGGGATCGTAAGTACCCACCTTTTCGGAATTGATCCAGGCAACACCCAGGGGCACCGAGAAGTTCACGCCAAAGCTCTGCACGATTCCCGGACGGCCGCGATAACCGTAAGCAATGGAACCACCTACGGAAGGCGGCGTGTAGGCGCCCAAATCGTTTTCGCCATAAGGCTTGAAACGGTACTCGAAGCGGTCACCCGTGTGATCCAAGTCTTTCCAGTAAGAATCGTTGAATTCGTTCTCGCCCGAAATCAGGTGCATGGCAAAGGGGTGGGTGTAGCTAAGGCCATAAAGCCAGATGCCTTTATCCGTATCGCGGCTATAGTCCCAACCCAAAGTGAGTGAATACAAGCCCGAGCCCTTCTGGAAACTGCCCGGCAAAATTTCCTTACCGGAATCGGAACCGCGCTTGATATCGTACTGACCAGTCGGAATGGTAAGGCTTGCAGAAAGGGATGCAGCTCCCCCGCTACCAATGGTCTTGCTGAAATCGAAGGACACATCGCCCACACCGCCCGTGGTGCGGTCTGCAGGAGACTGGTTGCTACGGTACTGTACTTCGCCGCTATGGCTCATCCACGGAATGGACACGCCAAGCTTGGTAGACCACGTGGGCTTGATAGACAGGTGAGGTGTAAACGTAACGCCCGAGAAATTCTGACCGACAGTATACTTGGTAAACGCTTCGACTTCGAGATAGCCACCAGAAACACCCTGGCCAATCCACTTGATGCCATCGCCGGAACCGCCACCGGAACCACCGGCGCCACAACCGCCAATGGATTCCCACGGAGTCGCAAGTTCCACAGGAGAATTAAAACCGACATAAAAAGCGCCACCTACAGCAGCCGCCAAAGCCACGCCAGACAAGATCCCGTTAAATAAATTCTTCTTCATCGATTACCTCACGGGAGTTCAAGCAAATAACCGTTGTTGGTTCCTGTAGCCAAGAAACGTCCATCAGGCGAGCGGCCACCAATCATCGGAATCGGGGCAAGTTCCTTCGCCGAGCTCACCCAGGCAAAAGCCAAGTCAGAAGGCATTCCGTAAGCAAGGGAAACCTCGCGCATGACCGTACGGCCTTTGCTACCGTCCTGTATAGTAGACGAGGACAAATCATCCCTGATTACGAATTCCACTTCTTTGGGAATCTCGGTCCATACCACGAACAGTCTCGTTTTATATTGGAACCAATGAGGCTGCACCGGTCGCGAGACCATGTCGTCCGTCTTCTCAATTTCAATGGGCTTCGACTTATCGGAAAGTTCCTGGATAAAGGATCTCCAACCCGACGGAGAATTGATAGCATTGTAGACCACGAAATTTCCATCCGGGGAAATCAGCGGACTATCCATCATCCAGCCATCTACGCCAGACGGCTTTTTAAGAGTCTTAGCCTTCTTGAGACCTCCGTTGGCAAAATCCACAAACACGATCTGGTTTTTCTGGTTCACATAAACAAGGCGAACCTGTTTTGTGCCAAAGAAACCTTCCACCTTGGAATCATCCGCCGAGGAATCGCGCACGGTTTCGGGATCGACCCACAAATGCGGAGATGCGGACTCGATGATATCCTTGTCGTAGAAGAAGAACTTTTTCTTGTCGGACATGCGAACGGCAAACAGGCCGTAGTCCAGGTCTTCGCAAGCCTTTCTACCCTTGGTGTCATAGGCCCGGAGAGCAACGATGTAATTCGGGTGGGTACTCCATTCCGGATCCTGGAACTGGCACTCCCCTGCCGCCGTATCACGCATCAGGTACCAAAGCACTTTTCCCGACGTATCGGACACCGAAAGACGGTCATGCTGTTCCACCATCGAAGTCGTGTACACCGAATCGGGAGCTTTCACATTCAGCGTGCCGCCAAAGTTCAGCCAGAGCATGGATGCCGGGTAATTTTCCGGGTCCTGGGACACGGAAGGATTACAAATTTGCATTCCACCATTCACTTCGAACAAGGTTCCAATATCAGAAGCCGTCGATTTTCCGGTAGATAATTTTGAATCGGTATACTGTTCCGGCTCGTAAACACAAGCCGAAAGAGCTAACAATAAAGACAACGAGGTAAGTTTTAAATAACCCATTGTCCGAAATATACTAAAACTTGGTGCGCCTCACGTTGTAGAAATAGATTCCCATAATCACAGAAATCGTAAGAATCCAGCTTATGGGATACACAACCATCAGCGAGGCGAAGGATTTGTACCTGGGAAACACGAAAATCACCCAGAGAATACGGATTCCGCAGACCCCCGCCATACAGGTGAGCGCCGGAGGCAGGGACTTGCCCATTCCCGAAAGCGCCCCCGAGAACACATCCAAGAACACATTAATCGCCAAAAGTCCCACCACCACATACATGCGGATAGAGCCGATTTCAATAATTTCTTGATTGGAGGTAAACACGCTCAGCAAGGGTTTGGCAAAAATACAGCAGAGCGCGCTCAACACGATTGTTGAAGAACACCCCAACAGAAGCGTCCAGCGGACCGTACGGCGGCAACGTTCCAAATTCTTTGCCCCGTAATTTTGCCCCACAAATGTAATGCAAGCCTGGGAAAAGGAACTAAGCCAGTAATACACCACGAATTCATAGTTGAGCGCCGCAGCAGACGCCGCCACAGTCAAGGAACCGAGGCTATTGATAGCCGACTGCAAGCACACATTGCTAAACGAAAACACGACACCGCGAAGCCCCGACGGAAGCCCCACACGCATAATACGGCTCAAGAATAGCGGCGTAATTCGCAGTTTCCAGAATTCCAGCTTAAAGGGGCCCACCTCGTGCAGCAAGAAATAGAACAAAGTAACGCCACTGATTGCATTGGCAAAGACTGTCGCAATGGCCACCCCCGACACACCCAAGCCAAAGCCAGCCACCAGAATCAAGTTCAGCACCACATTTACGGCACCTGCCACCATGAGTACATAAAGAGGACGCTTTGTATCGCCCTTGCCGCGTAAGATTGCCGCGATAAAGTTGTAAACCATGGCAAAGGGCATTCCCGCAAAATAGATCTGCAGGTACAAAACCGCATCGTCTAAAATATCAGACGGAGTCGAGATGGCCGAAAGAATGGGATGCGCGAATAGGACTCCCACGAACGAAAGGAAAATTCCGCTAAAGAACGACACCATCACCGAAGTGTGTAC
>Ga0310695_10006278_pt1 | contig 19780 bp, 18 predicted proteins | sample RumenRJG_04DNA_FD_203882 | JGI IMG/M metagenome (GOLD analysis project Ga0310695, IMG submission 203882) | Bovine rumen microbial communities from Lethbridge, Alberta, Canada - RJG_04 (v2) (version 2) | ecosystem: Host-associated > Mammals > Digestive system > Stomach > Rumen | place: Canada...
GCTGCCTGCTGCTGGTGGACGCATTCGAAGGTCCGATGCCGCAGACACGGTTTGTCTTGCAAAAGGCTCTGGAGATAGGGCTGAAGCCGATTGTCGTGGTCAACAAGGTGGACAAGCCCAACTGCCGCCCCGAGGAGGTTTACGAAATGGTCTTCGACCTGATGTTCTCCCTCAATGCGACGGAAGACCAGCTGGACTTCCCCGTTGTCTATGGCAGCGCCAAGAACGGATGGATGGGCGAGGACTACAACACCCCGACGGACAACATCACCTATCTCTTAGACAAAATCGTGGAGGTGATTCCTGCTCCGAAACAGCTCGAGGGCACGCCGCAGATGCTCATCACGTCGCTCGACTACTCGTCATACACCGGACGCATCGCCGTCGGACGCGTACATCGCGGCACACTCAAGGACGGCATGCAGGTGACCATCGCCCACCGCGACGGCACGATGGAGAAGACCCGCATCAAGGAGTTGCATACGTTTGAGGGCATGGGACACGTGCGCACAGAGCAGGTGGACTGTGGCGACATCTGCGCGGTAATCGGTCTGGAGCGCTTCGAAATCGGCGACACCATCTGCGACGCAGAACAGCCGGAGCCTCTTCCCGTCATCGCCATCGACGAGCCGACGATGTCGATGCTCTTCACCATCAACGACTCGCCTTTCTTCGGAAAAGAAGGAAAATACGTGACCAGCCGCCACATCAACGACCGGCTGCAGAAAGAACTCGAGAAGAACCTCGCCCTGCGCGTGGAATCATTCGAAGACAGCACCGACAAATGGCTTGTCAGCGGACGCGGTGTGCTGCATCTCTCCGTACTCATCGAGACCATGCGCCGCGAAGGCTACGAACTGCAGGTTGGACAGCCGCAAGTCATCTACAAAGAGATTGACGGCAAGCGCTGCGAACCTATCGAGGAACTGACCATCAACGTGCCGGAAGAGTTCGCCTCGAAGATGATTGACATGGTGACACGCCGCAAAGGCGAGATGACCAGCATGGAGACACAGGGCGACCGCACGAACATTGAGTTCGACATGCCCTCGCGCGGCATCATCGGACTGCGCACCAACGTGCTGACGGCATCGCAGGGAGAAGCCATCATGGCACACCGATTCAAGGAATATCAGCCTTATAAAGGCGACATCGAGCGCCGCGTGAACGGCTCGATGATTGCCATGGAATCGGGAACTGCCTACGCCTATTCCATCGACAAGCTGCAGGACCGCGGAAAATTCTTCATCGACCCGGGCGAGGATGTGTATGCCGGCGAAGTGGTCGGTGAACATATCCACGAGAAAGACCTCGTCATCAACGTGACCAAGGCGAAGCAACTCACCAACGTCCGCGCTTCCGGTTCCGACGAGAAAGCACGCATCATTCCGAAGACAGAACTCTCACTGGAGGAAACACTGGAATACATCCGTGCCGACGAGTACGTGGAATGTACGCCGAAAGCCATCCGCATGCGCAAGATTATCCTCGACCACAACGAGCGGAAGAAAGCCAACAAGGAATAATACCGCCACCGGAAACAGTGGAAAATATCACTAAACGGAACGGAAAAAGCTAAATTATTTGTTTTTTCCGAAAATTATCTTTATCTTTGTAGAGTTCACATATAAGACCTACCATCATGGGAAATATTTGCTGGACTGGACGAAGGGTGAGTTGTTTTGTGCCAAACAATGACAAGACAACGAACCTCGCATGGAGAAACCCATAGGTCAAAAGATGAAAAACCAACCTATAATAATAAATAATGTGTTAATCTCTTAAAACAAAAAGCATTATGAAAAAAGTATTATTCAGTATCGCTATCGTAGCGGCAGGACTGTTCGTTCCGTTGCCGTCTCCCATCTCGGGGTCGTGACGTGTCATCCAGTCGGGCACGTCAACAGAATAGCCAAACTTGTCGTTGGTGTACGTTGTGAAACCTTCGGCAGCTTGTTCTGCCTGCCCTTCATTAGCGGTGGATGTTGCATTCTTGTTTCCACTGCCGGATTCACGCTCATCGGGCGCGAATCCGGCATTTTTTGTTGCCCACGAAACGACGCTATCGCCAACCCGTCACGACGTATGTTCTCGCATGCCCTACCCTGCCTATAATTCATCCTAAATGTTAAAATACTAAAAACGATGTCACATCCTGCTGTTTTTTGTGTCTTATAAGTAGAGACATGGAACAGAAAGCATTTGAAATAGAGATTCAACGCATCCGTCCCCATCTGATTAACGAAGCGGAACAACTGCTGAAAGACGGAGAAGAGGCAGAAGACGTCGTGCAAGACACGATTCTGAAGCTGTGGACCATGCGCGACCGGCTCGACGAATACCGCTCAATGGAGGGACTGGCTGTGGTCATGGTGCGGCGACTGGCACTCAATCAGATGCGCACGATAACTGTTCGCAAACTGTGGAGCGGGAAAAAGGACAACGAGGACAAGTCGCTGACGCCCGATGCTGAGTTGTCACCAGAGGAACAATTGGTGATGCAAGAGCAAGACGGACAACTGAAGGCACTCATCTCACAACTGCCCGACAAACAGCAAGTCATCTTGCGCATGAAGCATCTTGACGGGATGGAGACAGAACAGATAGCACAACTTGCCGGTTGCTCGGAAGCGGCTGTCCGACAAAATCTCTCACGCGCCAGACGGCAGATATGGAAATGTTTCAAACGATAGAAAATATGAAGGTAATGACAGAAATAGAGAACATCAAAAAAATGGTGGAACGCTTTCTCGACGGAGAGACAACCACCGCAGAGGAGCAAATGCTATACGACTTTTTTGCTGCGGACGTTGTGCCAAAAGAACTCCGTCCCTATCAGGAAATGTTCCGTTGGTATGCAGGAGGCATGAAAGAACCACTTCCTGACGGCAACAAGAAGCGTACGCTCCTCGCACGCATAGCTGTCGCCGCCTCCGTGGTGCTGCTCGTCGGAGTAGGAGTCGGTTGGTACAGACACGTCGAATATGAAAAGCTGTGTGCCATCTACAAAGACAGCTATATCGTACGCAACGGTAAAAAAATCACCGACATCAGGACGATAAAACCCGAACTGGAACGTGTTTCCAACGAGGTAGCCCTGAGCCTGTCAAGAGATTTTTCCGAAAAGCAAATCAATATACAGGACTTGCCTGTAATATAAATTATAAACTAATGTGTAGAATTGTAATCCTCAAAATGAAAAATATGAATCGACTGACAATGATGTTGCTCTGGCTGATGGTATCGGCAGCAGCAACGGCACAAGGAAAAATCGACAAGATTGTAAAGGAAATCGAGTCGAAAGGAGTGGAAGCAACTGTCGTGGTAAAGCGCAACAGTGAATCGAAAAAGATGTATCTGCGCATACAGACCTACTTCTTCAGAAGTAAAAACGGGAAATATGCCAATCAGCTGGTGGAGGCATTTCGGGAAGAGAGCGAAGATGCCGATGAGGCGGTTATGAACAAACCCGTCAAATCGTTCATCAAAAGCGGGCAGACAGGCACAACCAAGCACTATGAACTCGTATTCACGGAGAAAAAGGTGAAAAAGATATACATGCTGGATGTCGCATCCGAAAAAGACGGCGACCCCTTCGTGCAACTGCAGATTGTCATGCGCGACGGGAATGTGCCAGCCAACAAGGGCGACTATAAGGTTTTCAAGTACGACCTCCGAGACCTCTCGGACGCAACACTCTTAAAAGCTGACGAGTGGAACAATCTCTTCTCGAAAAACAACGTCCATGTGTTCGAACTGCCAACCGACAGTCTCAAAGGCATCAACTGGCAAGACGCAAGGGAACAGTTTAAGGAACTGAAAAAGCAACTGGAACCTTATAGAAACATCAACTCAAAGACCATTGTGCTCAAAAAGCATCTCATTTGATATTCGGCCATAAACTATCTATAAATATTTATCGGGGAAGGATGCGGGAAGCATTCTTCCCTTTTTTCATGTAATAAATAGCGGATAATGGCGTTTTATACAAAAACGACAGAAATATGAAAACGACAATTCGAACAATTCTTATGCTGCTGTTACTTACCATTTCGGCGACGGTGACGGCGCAGAGCAAACCCGGAACATTCTCCGTCACCCCGAAAATTGGTGTCAGCATCGCCAAACTGACGAAGTGGGACTGGGTGAAAGGCATCACTCTTGACCACGCCGACTCACGCCATAAGGCTGGATTTACGGGAGGAGCCGAACTGCAATACCAGGCAACAGACATCATCGCACTGTCGGTCGGTGCCATGTATTCCATGCAGGGAGTCGGTTTTGACGATTATGCGGTGGAAAACGGTGACGGCACTTATACGGGCGTGAACAACCTTCACCTCGACCTGCAATACATCACGATGCCAATACTCTTCAACTGCTACGTGGCAAAGGGGCTCGCCTTGAAGGCTGGCGTGCAGCCGGCATTCCTTCTAGATGCCCGGATGAAGTCGGAGGCAGCCATCTATACGGTTGCTGAAGACGGCATGAAGACCTATCAGCCAGTGGAGGAAATCGACTCGAAATGGACTACCGTCAAGTCGTTTGACGTTACCATTCCCGTCGGCATCTCCTACGAATATGAGAATGTGGTGCTCGATGCACGCTATCATTTCGGACTGACGACGGTTTTCAAGTCAGGACTCTGGTCGTCAACCAACAGCGTGTTCTCAATCACGGTAGGCTATAAGTTCGATTTGTAAAGAATAGCTGCAAGACAAAATGTCACACGTTTGTGTCGTTTTGTCACAAAAACGCGATTGGTACATCTCTTGCATTTCCTATGAGTGAAGACGGAAACCAAAATGGTGGATGTCACAAGAAACAAAATGTATAACTAATTAAATAAATGGAGGAAATGATTATGTTACCAGTAATGCGTAGAAACTCATGGTTACCCGAAGTGTTCAACGACTTTTTTGACACTGACTTCATGCCGAAGGCAAATGCGACGGCACCAGCCATCAACGTAATTGAATCAGACAACGAATACAAGGTGGAAGTAGCCGCACCGGGTATGCGCAAAGAAGACTTCGACATCAACATCAACCAGAACGGCGACCTCACGATTAAGATGGAAAGCAAGCGCGAGAAGAAAGAAGAAGATAAGAAAGCACACTATCTGCGCCGTGAGTTCTCGTACTCGAAATTCGAGCAGACACTGATTCTGCCGGAGGACGTTGACAAGGAGAAGATTGCAGCACGCGTGGAAGACGGCGTACTGAACATCGACCTGCCGAAAGTCGTGAAGGAGGAAGTGAAGGTTGCACGCCAGATAACGGTCGGATAACCAAAAAACTTAGTAAAAGAATCATTGTAGTTTCAATCCACGGAGGCTTTCGTCTCCGTGGATTTTTTGTACCCATCAAAAGATGTTTTTGTTGAAGAAATCTTATACTTCCGAACGGCATGATTCCGTGTCTTGTAATAATACGATTACTCGAAATTCTGGAGAGGTTTGAGTGGCCATTCCCCACTTAATCATAAACTTATTAGGTATAGACTCCATCCATTCATTGGCGTGATAAAGTTCGTCCATCACCAGCGGATGGTTTTCTGGAAAGAAGAAATAGATAAGTGCACGAGAAAATGCATGAAGACATTTCGTCTTTTCTTTAACCTGCTCAATACTCTGTTCCATTCGCTTCTCTTCGGCACCATCCATAGAAATATCGATGGCATGGATTTCACCACCTCCAGAAAATAATTCTCTTATGTCGCTGGCGCTAATTTTCAATAGACCATGAGGTGCGCTTATCACCTCCTTTAGAAGTCCTTCTATTTTCTTTTGTTCCTCCTGTTGCATCCTACAAAAGGTATTAAGCCGCTAACGTCTTTCATGTTATTTAAATTGTATAATGAATGATTGCTTCCTGTATCGGACTAAACTTTTTCATAAGCAAAATCCGATTTTGCGTGTTTCTTTTGTTTCAAGTCTTTCGCTGTCACAATAAGCAGATAGCTCTTCTGCGATATTCTCAGATTCACCATGGAGAATCTTTCCAATGGTGTAATGTCTGGCGATATTCTCAATTTGACCGCCGCTGAAATCATATTTTGTGGCTAAAATGCGTACTTCCTCGTCCTTTAGGGCTGGTATCATTTCGTGCCACATACTCATGCGCGCTTCAACGGTAGGTTTCTCGAACTTGATTTTATAGAGGAATCGCCGTTCAAAAGCCTTGTCCATATTCTGAACCAAGTTTGTTGTGGCAATGAGAATACCGTCAAGCCTTTCCAGTTCCTGAAGAATGATATTCTGAATGGCGTTCTCCATCTTGTCAACAGCCTTTTCGGCTCCTTCCTGACGTTTACCGATAATAGCATCTGCCTCATTGAATAGGAGGATAGGTGTAATGCTACACTCTTTTACCTTGGTTCGGTAATTGTCGAATATCTGTTTGATGTTCTTTTCACTCTCACCTACCCACATGCTTTTTATCTGTGAAATATTCACTTGAATGATGTCACGCCCCGTCTTTCTCGCTAGTTGGAGTACGGTTTCGGTCTTGCCAGTACCTGCGGAACCATAAAAAAGACATGTGAAACCACAGCGGAACCCTGTTTCTTTCAAGCGTATACGAATCTGGTTATATTGTACGTCATCCAAGAGTTTGCCCAATTCTTCTATTTGGGAGTTAATCTTATCTCCATAGAATAGATTTTTGGGTACGATATCTTCGGATTTAATCATGTCGCGACGGTTATTGTTTTGATTCAAAGAAGAAAGGTTGAGTTCTGTAAACAATTGACGTTTGGCTTCAGCTGTCATACGGAAAGATTCTCTGTTAACAAATCCATCGTCGTTGTTGTACTCTATCATTTTCGCTATTTGAAGGATATGTACTCCTTCATTCAGACATGACTTAATTCCTCTCCAGCAGCGTTTGTCAAAAAGGAAATCAAGGTCATGATACCCGATATTGTCATCGCTGTTATTTACAAATAGATGAGAAAATAGAATCAGCATCATTTTGTCGTCTTCAGACATGCCGTAGCTTCGTACTTTCTGAACATAAAGAAGCTGGCTGTTACAATTGAACAAATGCCTTATCTTTTCTACGGTTGCATCATAAGTTAATTCGTCATCTCTCCGCAAATCAAACACATTTTCTATCTCTTCGAACAATTCTTGGCATGAAAGACCAGAGTAGTCTTTAGGTGTGTACTTCTTATTGTTCTTAAAAGCCTCCACAACCTCTAAAGGTACCCTGTAGGTCGTTCTGTTGTCATTGCGACTGCATCTGACGAGTTCTCTTTTTTCGAGAACATCAATCTCCGACATATATCTGATAATCCTAGTGGTTCGACAGTTCAGAAACTTGCTGAAGTCGCTAAGGACGATTCTCGTATCATCACTATTGTCTATAAACAGCGCCATCATCACACTTTGCTCTTTAGTAAGTTCCAGTTTTTCCGATACATATTTAATATATCTGTTAGCTTTGCGATAAAATTCGCTACTAAGCCCCGTACCCCTCGCTTTTTCTACAATCTGCTCTATTGCTGTGAGTAAATCCATTTTCTTTGTTGTCATTGTTTTCAGAAGTTTAATATTCGTGATGCAAAAATACCACAAGCCCCTGCCAGTTGGTGGCAGAGGTCTGAGAAAAGTTCATTATCAAATGAAATTTTATGGAAATAGCCTGTGAAGGTTGGCAATTCCTATGATGAAATCAGTCTGTATTATATTTCTCCATGACGTGTTTGAACTCTTTGGGATAGTTCGCTTTCAAATAAGCTATTTGATAGGCCAACCAAGTGTAGCAAACAGCATGGGACTTTTGGAAAGCGTACATACCTTTAGCCTCCATTTCATTCCAAACTTTTTCAAGGGCATTCTTTTTGTGTCCATTCTTTATACCACCTTCAATGAAACGGGGCTTCAAGACAGAAAGCACATTCATTTTCCTTTTACCGAGGGCTTTTCTTAGCAAGTCGCTCTCACTTCTATCGAAGTTGGCTATCAATTGGGAAAGCATCATTATCTGTTCCTGATAAACAATAATACCATAAGTATTGTGAAGATACTTTTCCATGCAAGGAATTATATACTTAATTGCTTTCTTTGAATTCTTATGCTTGACAAGAGTTGCAATAAAATCCATTGGCCCTGGGCGATACAAGCAGTTCAAGATGACCAAATCCTCAAAGCATGTAGGATGAAGTTGTTGCAAGTATTTTTGCATTCCTTTTGAGCTGAACTGAAACACATCATCAGTTTGGCCTTGAAACAGTTCCATCGTCTTCTCATCATCCATCGGAATCTTTTCAATATCAAAATCCTTATCATAGTGGGCTTTTATACTCGCACAAATATCCCTCATCTTGGAAAGTGCTTTAAGACCAAGGAAATCAAATTTTATAAGACCAGACAACTCCACATGCCATCCATCGTATTGAGTACAATTCACTATTTGTTCATTACCCTTTGAATCTTCTATGGAACAAACTGAAACAGGTGCCCAATCAGACACTGGCTTGTCCGCTACAACAAACCCACAAGTATGGACATCAAATCCTTGGACTTTTTGTTCTAAAACTTCTGAAATGGCGAATATATTAGAATATGCCTTTCTTGCCTTAGGCAGTTGATGCTTTATAGAACGTCGTGGGTCTTCTGTAAGTAAATGATATATGCTCATCCTATCTGATAAAGGCATTTGATATGCTCTAGCCGCCGTACTAAACGCAGTTGCCGAAAAGAATTTATAGAAAGAAACAATATGAGTAAAACTTTCCTTGCCATATTTCTTCTGAAACCATTCAAGGACACGTTCTCTACCTTCATCATCGAAGTCTATATCAATGTCTGGGAACATCGTACCTTCTGGACTTAAGAAACGTTCAAAGAGTAAATCGTGTTTCAAGGGGTCAATCTTAGTAATACCTAAGCAATAACATACAAGGCTACCAGCAGCTGAGCCGCGTCCAGGGCCGACCCATACACCAAGCTTTGATTGAGCAGTATTGACAACATCCTGTAAAAAGAGGAAATAGCCAGAAGCCGCTCTCTGTTTAATGATTTGCAGTTCAAACTTCAGCCTTTCAGAAACATCTTCAGGAAGCGATTCTCCATATATCTGTTTTGCTCTGGAAAAAGAAAGGTACTCCAGATAGTTGTCCTCCTTTTCCCTTCTCTCTTTGCCGAAACCATTGGGAATGTTAATAGAAGGAACAATAGGAGCATGGCGTATGTCATAGAACTCAACCTTGTTAAATATCTCCATAGTATTCTCCAAAGCTTCAGGAATATCTGCGAACAGTTCACACATTTCTTTCCGACTTCTCAGCCATCTGTTTAGAGGATAATTCAAATTCTCATACTCTTCGACAGTCTTTCCTTCTGCAATGGAGCGCAACGTGTTATATGTATGTATATCAGTTGGCTTTAGATAATGAACATCATTCGTGGCTACAATCTTTACGCCAGACTCCTTTGCTTTTTGCATGAGAAGGGCATTAATCCTTTGCTGTTCAAGCATCAGATCACTCGGTATGTCGCTCTTTAAGTCATAATCAACACAACGCTGTAATTCCAGATAATAATCCTCCCCAAAAGTCTGCTTGTGCCATTTGATTGCCGCATCAAGCCCTGCTATGTCATCGCTTACTATATGGGAATATATCTCACTACCTACGCCGCCAGAGAGAACAAGCAACCCCTCATGGTATTTCTCAAAATCATGATGGTCTGTTCGTGGTCTCATATAGAAACCATCAGTCCAGGAATTACTGACAATCTTGATGAGGTTTTTGTAGCCTTGATAGTTCTTTGCCAAGACTGTTAAGCGATAACCTTTGCAGTGCTTGCCAAGCTTCTTGTCTTCCTTTGCACCAGGTGCAACATACAGTTCACAACCAATGATAGGCTTAAAAGGTTTCTTCCCCTTCTGCCGTCTTTCATTGTTGATACGAGAAACATAGTCGAAAAACTCCATCACACCAAACATATTACCATTGTCAGTAATAGCTATGCCGGGCATCTTGTTTTTGATGGCAGCATCAACCAGTTCATTTATGCTGGCGCATCCATCATTTATTGAATAATGGGAGTGCACATTCAGATGTATAAATCGAAATCTATTCATATTATATCAATTTGTTTTGTGCAAAGAAAACAAAGACCTCCGCCATCTTGTGGCAGACTTTTTGTTAATTTATTGGATGTTCTTCCTTTCTTGACAATACAGTTCAATTTCTCCGTTATATCTCAACTGATAAATCCTTCTCATAATTATGCTGTCGGGGATAAAGAGTTGATCGTATGCCATCATTACATTTCCAACGACTCTTGATAATCTTGAATACTTTTGCATAGATTTTATAATTGAATCATCCATAAAGTTCTCAGGATATTCTTCGATTACACCATTATAAATACTACTGAAACGATAATACGAAGATGTTTTTAACCATCCGCTCCATTGCACTCTACAATCAAATTTTTCATCATTATTTAATGGCTTTGCAAGTGAAAGCATATCGTATGTGTAAATATCATGAGGACTAACATATCCCATATCAGGATATGATCTTGATGGATATTTAGACAGATGCTTTTCCATAAACCCTTTACAATCTCTTATATCAACATGATAGAGTGTTCCTTCTACCAGAACAGACATCAGGTAAAGCAGAAATAGTTCGTGTGCAGACCATCCATGCCAGACAATAACCTTTTCGTATTGTGAATAGTCAGTTGTAACGAACTTCTTCAATTCCTCAAAGACTTCTATATAGTTGTGTGATGCTAAAGCAAAACACAATTCTTTATCTGAGAAATCTTTAGGGATATATCCGAAAGAAAAATCAATGGGAAGATATATTATCTCTGGGTAAAAATCCAACTTGCCCAATCCCATTCTAACAATACCCTTTCTTGAAGGACTGCTAACAACGTGAAGTGTCTTTTTTTTCATACTTTTTATGTTTTATTGATTTCATGCCACAAAGAAAACATTGACCTCCGCCAATTGGTGGCAGAGGTCAAAGAAAAATGCTGTGTTCTTCAAAAAAGTTAATTGATTGGGTCAGGACAGAACTCTCTACGCTTGCATTTTTTGCAATGTTTACCCATCCATACTTCATCGAACTGGTTCAGGATTGCTGAGGGCAACTCAAATGGACTTCTTGTTGTTCAATATCCTTTAGAATCTTTTCGGTCCGTTCTTTGATGAAATTTTTAAACTTGCCATTTTTGATATCTCGCAACAACTCTTCTGGTTTGTCATTATAGTCATCAATCCACTCCCAGCCAAACGGATGTTCACGCTTATAATTATGACAATTAAATATAAATTTCTTCAAGTCAACATAGTGTTGATTAACATTCTCTTCGCCAGGTAAACCTATATATACAAAGAAATCGTGGTTGTGATATTTCTCAAATACAATTGAAAGCTCCCAATCTGGTTTTCGAAATGCAATATACATATATGTCGCACATGTTGTATCTCCAAAGTGTACTTTAGGTTGAAGGTGAAGATCTGAAGCGATTGTTTGTACGGCGTTTTTTATTATTATTTCTGCATCAGAATCCTTCCAGCGTGCAACAAAATTTTTGTCAATGTTATCTTTCACTTCATTGATGGCAGAGTCAATGTAATTTATCAGTGTATTAACTTCTTCGCGTTTTGCGGTAAGTTTATCCAAAACCATATTATTATCGACATCGTGTCCAATTCCTAAAGCCTTTTTCAAATATTCGTTCATGTCTTTATTCATTTTTTTGTTTATATTTCTTTTATCAAACTCTCCTTCCAAATAGTCAACATATTCCTTTACAGCATATAGGAGATATGTGTCCTTTTGGCGAATCTCTGGTAAGACATTCAGTTTCAACCACTGTAATATATCATCACGAAATGAGAGGTTCACATATCGAGTTTCAAAGTCCTCTTTATATTCACCCCACGATTGTTCATCAGGTTCTTCACCAGTACGAGAGAGATAAACGACATAGATATGTTCGGAGGAAAAGCCATCATCTTTGGTGCGTTGTATGTAGCGGGAAAGTTGTTCTTCCTGGTCTTGCGCATTATAGACTTTATTCTCCAGAATGGTAGCATAGCCTGTTTCATAATCTCTTATCCACAGGTCAATCCTGGCTTTCTCTTGCGTTATTGTTGGATTGCTAAACTTAATGCAATCGAAAGTTTTGTCCTTTGTCCTCTTACGGATATAGTCAAGTAGCGATTGTAAGATTTCATATTCACCACTCACGGGATTTTTGCATTGTAGAAGCTTACACAAAATGCGACTATGTGCATTTTCGTCTATATGTAGCTCATCTATGACATTAATGTGATAAGGTAATTTTTGTTTTAGTTCTGTGTATTTCCTGTTGAAATCATCGCAAAATGCTAAACATCCGATAGTGTTGTTTTCTTTCATTGTTATAATCTTCTAATTATGTATCCATTATAAATGCTACTACATTTCAATGATTGTCTCACCTTCAAGTTTGTAGCGCCCCTCTTCTAACTCTCCGTAAAACTTTTCTCTCTCCCAAATGCCATCACAAATTTTCCTTTTAACATAGTAGGTGGAATTATCATCTATTATACCACCAATATAGCCTTCTGGAATTTCAAATGTATCACCATCTTCTACTTTCATAGGATAACCATCAAATCCTTGTTGAAAAAGGAGGGCCTCTTTATCAATATCTTCATATTCGTCATAACCAAAGTCCTCACGAACGAGATTCAAATAAGGTTGTATAAGTATTTCCATAGCTGTATATTATTTAATCCAACTCTTCAAATTCTTTCAGCTCTTCTTTATAAACGTTAAGTCGAATCTTTAAACCTTCCAATTCCTTTTTATCTTTTTCTATTTTAGGGTTGTAATTGACAATGTCTTTTTCCAATTTATCAAACTCCATTTGTCTTATTGCTTTTGGATAATGCATGTCATCCTCGAAATCTCCCATACAGCAGGCAACTGATTCAAGACGATAACAGAAATCTAAAATGTCTTCATTATCTCCAGATAGGCCATACTTTGGAATAATATACATCTGTTTATTGATATATTCTTCTGCATATAACCTTTGATTTTTATCATCCATATCCCGTTCTTGTCCTTTATGTTCCTCATGATACTTCTCCAATCCTTTGAAGAAAAGGTCGGTATTAAGACGTGCATGCTTGATCGCAGACTCTTTGTCTCCGAGTTCTTTCAACGCCTTACCATAAACGACCGTGAACTTTTCTGAGTATTCATCAGCCTCAGATACATAGTAAAGTGTTGTTCCCTTTATTTTAGGAATTGGTTCATGCTTACGATTACATTTTGCCCAAGCGTAAGTATCCGCAAAAACTTCCTTATCAATTTCACTGCATGCAAAATCCTTTGAAAAAAACACATCGCCTTCTAATATTGAGACGGTAGCAAATGCAAAATCCTTTGCATACTCAGAATCGTACCCTTCGTTGATTTTTTTATTGCAAATGAAAGAGAATTGTTTTACTTGTTCGATATTGGGGAAATGGGCATTCATCATCTCATAAATATAATATTCTATAAAAAACGCGTCCCCTCCCAAAGCTTTACAGTGAATCTTAATCTCCTCTATCGCATCTACATTGGAGTTCTCAAGATTTGAAAAATGATGAAAAGCATCAAACAATGTCCTTTCCTCGTCATACTCAAAGTTAGAGTAATTGTCCATCATATAATGCGACCACGTTTCTGAATTGCCTTGTTCCATATACTTGGCATATAAAACTAAATGATCAGAAACAAACTGGGCAACATCTTCTCTTAGAGGTTTTCCTATAGTAAGTTGTTTGTCTAGATACTCTGTGTCAGATTCATCTTCATCTTGTATCCATGCATTATAAGTATTGGAAAACATGTCTTTGAAAGTGTTGAAGTACTTTTTGTCCAATCCTAAAGAGTTAAAATAACATTTTAGCTCCTTTTCATCAAAATTTTTCAAATATTCGTGCATAATATTATTTTTTATGTTTATAGTATCTCTCTTGCAATCCATGCACAGGCTTCTGCGTCAGCAAGCGCTTGATGATGGTCTTCCAACTCATAACCACAGGCAGCAGCGACTGTCTGAAGCTGATGGTTTTCAAGTTCTGGCATTACTCGCCGTGAAACACAAAGAGTGTCGTAGAACTCATAGTCAGGATAGTCCATCTGATAGACGCGGAACACAGCTTTCAGACACCCTTCATCGAAGGGCTTATTGTGAGCCACAAGAGGCAGACCTTCTATCAGAGGTTCTATCTGCGCCCATACTTTTGGAAAAACTTGTGCGTCGTCAGTATCTTCATGACAAAGACCATGTACTTGAGAACACCAATAGTTATAATAGTTTGGCTCAGGCTGGATGAGAGAGTAGAACGTATCTACAATCTCACCATTGCGAACAATGACGATACCTACAGAGCATACGCTGCTGCGCTCATTGTTCGCTGTTTCAAAATCTATCGCTGCAAAATCTCGCATTTTATTTATTCTCCTTGTATTTTGATAATATAGGCTACACTCGACAAAAATCAAACAAGTTCGTTTTTGTCCTCGCTTGCACTATACTTGTTCCACATTCTTTCAATCTTCCCAGCAATCTCCTCGCGGAGCCAAAGCGGTTCGAGCACCTCAACATCCTCGCCGTTCCAGAGCAGTTCCTGTTGGAAGTCAAACTCAGGACGGAGGCTGAAGGTGAAGATGCTGTACTCTTCGTTACGTTCAATTTCTTCCTGCGACTCATGCATCTTCAGGTCACGGATATAGTTAGCCTGTCCTGCTGATACTTTTAACTTAACAGGTTGGATTTTGACAGACTGATCAGCAACGATACCGAAGCAACCTTCAAAGTATTCTTGGGCACTCCAGTCCTTGGGCATTTCGAATGTCTCGTCTGTTGTGTGAAGAGATTTGATTCTGTCAAAAGAATAGATAAGCGGACCTTTCTCGTTATAAAATGGATTTGTGCTGAGTGCCACCATGTACCAACGCTGTCGGAACAACTTTACACAAAATGGTTGCACGTCGAAATTGTTCTCCTCGTCCTTCCAATAGCTATGGTAGGTGATGTTGATGACGCGGTTTTCTTTCATCGCCTCAATGATGGGTTGGAGGTATTCTTGACCAGACGGCACGTATTCCAGAATGATACGGTCTTTGATGCTTTGGCTATTTGCCAAGGCATTGCTCACACAGAATGTGTTGTAAAGCCATGAACGCAATCCGTTCTTGCTAATGTCCTCCACATTATCTATATAATAGCGATACTGTCCTCGGTTCTCATTGACGATGTCGATACCGAACATATCCCAAATGGCATAACGCCAGTTGTCGAAGGTGCGTTTGGGAATCTCCACGCCCTGACTGATATCGTCACGCAGCCAACGTTCATTCAGTTCCTTGAATGAAATTTTCCGTTTGCGATAGATGGTCTCTATCACCCAGACGTATTTGGAAATCAGGCTTTGCCCTCTATCATTGTTTATCATAGGATTATAAAATTTTTCTGCAAAGATATATGAAAGTTATGCCAATTCGTGGCAGAGGTTAAAAATATTTGTAACTATTTGCAGCCATAAAAATACCCATTTTCTTTCAAATGACAAAGCATCGTACCATAAAAATGCGTTTTTAGGTGTGAAAAACAGCATTTTCTTGTTATCTGAACAGCTTGTTTATGAGATTGCGTACTATTTTTAGAAGACAATTCTAATATTACTTTAAGCAGGAAAATCGGCCACAAAATTTGGTCTTTCGTATAAATTCTGCTAATTTTGTCGCGCAAATTGATAAAAGGACAGAAAAATGTTGTTAAACATATTGTTTGTTATTGTGGGTGTGGTGTTGGTTTTATGGGGTGCCGACCGCATGACCGACGGTGCCGTTGCGCTGGCTGAGCGCATGAACATCCCGCAGATTGTCATCGGACTGACGATTGTTGCCATGGGAACATCGGCACCGGAACTGTTTGTGAGTCTCGTTTCTGCCATCAAAGGGACACCCGACCTCGCTGTCGGCAACGTGGTGGGCAGCAACATCTTCAACACGCTGCTGATTGTGGGCTGTGCAGCGATTGCCGCACCACTGGCAATGCTGAGAACGACAGTCAAAAGAGACCTGCCGTTCATCCTAGTTGTCTCTGCCCTACTCATGGTCATGTGTCTCGATATGCACATCACACGCATAGACGCACTTATTTTATTCGGACTGTTCCTGCTCTACATTGCATACACCTTGGCGAAGAGCGGCAAATCTCAGACTGAGGATGAAACAGAAAAGAAAGGCTATTCGCCCCTGAAATCGGTCTTTTTGATAGCGCTCGGACTGGGCTGTCTGATTCTTGGCAGTAACCTGTTTGTCAATGGTGCCACGGAGATTGCCTCCCTGCTGGGCGTATCCGAAGCCGTCATCGGTCTGACCGTCGTCGCCGGAGGCACGTCGCTCCCCGAGTTGGCAACGAGCGTTGTGGCAGCACGCAAAGGACAAAGTGCGATTGCCATTGGCAACGTGATAGGCTCGAACATCTTCAATATCCTGATGATTCTCGGCATTACGGGCATCATCTGTCCGATGCAGATTCAAGGCATCACGACGGTTGACCTCTGCGTGATGACTGCAAGTTCCCTGCTGCTATGGCTGTTTGCCTTCACCAAACTGAAGGTGGCGCGCTGGGAAGGTGTCGTCCTCGTGCTGCTGTTCTTTGGATACATGTACTGGCTGATTAGTGAAGCCATTTAATCTGCAGCCATCAGACCGAGAAAAAGGATTGATGAGATAACGAAAAATCGGGCGGATTTCCCCAAAAGGAAGTCCGCCCGTTTTTTTGTGTGCGTTCCGTTCTTTTATATATCCAATGACGGCATCACGATATGATTGTCGGTCTTGTTCTCTTTCAGTTTGCGCTTGAACAGTTCAAAGCGGTAGCCGAGCGTGACGGAGAAGCCATTGTTTCTCAGCGCCTTTACACCGTCGTCTATGCTGGTAGCGGCAAAATCTGCCGTATAGCGCACGCCGAGCATGATGTTTTTATACTCATACGAAGCGCCGGCAACTACTCCCGCATTCAACTTCGCCACGTTGTCTTCCACGAGTTTGTGGTCTTTGATGTTCACCCCTGCCTGTATGCCGGCATGAATGCCGAAGCCGTGCAGGAAATAGGCGTGGAAGAGGATGGGCACCGTCAGATAGTCGAGTCCGACGTTCCCGCCGTTCGTCTTGAACCCCTGTTGTGAATAATTCAATCCGCCCGATATGGCAAAAGTGCGGTCCATCTGATATTCCCATTCCGCCCCGATAAGGAAACCGGCTTTGGTCTTTGGCGACAAACTGGTCGAAATCTTGTTGATGTTGGTAAAATTCACCCCTGCAAATGTGCGTAGGGATATGCTGTACGGCTCTCTTTGCGCATGAACGGCAAGCGTCATGGTCAGAGCAAGTGATAATATCAATAATTTTTTCATGATGATTGTGAATTACTATTTTCTTACTTGAGAACTTCTGCCAGCTTGCTCAGCAGTTTTTCGCCACGCAGGTCGATAGCGATAATCTTACCTTCGCCATCGAGCAGGATGTTCGCAGGAATAGCAGAGATGCCATATACGCCGGCGGCTTCGCTCTGCCAGTATTTCAAATCCGAAAGTTGCGGCCAAGTCATGCCGAGCTGCTTGACGCCCGCTTTCCATGCCTCAGCCTTCCGGTCAAATGACACGCCGATGATTTCATAGCCTTTATCCTTGAACTGCTCATAGCTCTTGACCACAGTCGGCATCTCCTGACGGCAGGGACCGCACCACGATGCCCAGAAGTCGATCAGCACGACTTTCCCCTTGCCGCACCATTCGCTCAACTTGTGCATCTGACCATCCATGTCGGGTATTTCCATGTCGGTGAACATCATGCCGGGCTGACGCTTCTTCAGATTCTCATACACCCGCTTCACGCCTGCCATATTGGGATGATCATAATAAGGTGCGGCTGGGTTGAGGAAGTTCGCCATGTCCTCGAACGACATGGCGTAAACCAATTCCGGCAGATACACCGCAGGAATCAGCGTGTGGGTGAGCTGTTTCAACTGACTGATTTGCTTCCCCTGCACTTCATCCATCATTTCCGATGCCTTTTTCTGCATTTCCGCCATGTTCTCTGGTGTTGCCTGTGACTGCAATGTGGCAAAGGTTTCAGAAAGCTCCGTATTCATCTGGTCAAAAGACTTGTCCGTTTCTGCCAGTTTCATATTCAGCTCCGAGCCTTTCAGTGTCTTCTCTTCCAGATTCACCTCGACTGGAAATCCATCATTGATAACCGGCATGTAATATTCTCTGCTTCCTATGCCCAGGACCATGTTTCCCTCCAAATCCTTCACATAAGTGAACTTGCCGTCTTTCGCCACGACACTGTCAATAGGCGTGGGACGCCCTTTCAGCTGATAGATATAAACTGTTTTCACGCTCGGTGCACAAGAGCCGCTTACTCCGAACTTCACCTGTGCCTGTACGTAGAGTGCTGACATGATGAGCACTGCTGTCAAAAGTATTTTTCTCATATTCTTAATGATTGGTGTTAAATGTTAGGGCACAAAAATACAAAATTATTTTCAAAGAATCGTTTTTCTCCCTTAAAATTATATGAACAGGCATTTCATCCTCCCGTTTTTCACGATGAAAAAATATACGCATAAACTGTATAAATATAACAGGTGAACTTTCATTTTCCAAAAGTTGAACTTTTGCGTCCTGAAAGTTGAACTTTCACCGCCTAAAAGTTGAACTTTTGGAGGCTAAAAGTTCAACTTTTGGAACGCATCTCCCAAACCGCTGTATATCAAACAGTTAAAAATACGCCTGGACAAAAGTGGTTTTGCATAAAAATACAAAACGCCCCGTGAGGCTTTCCCTCTTCTTCGGCATCAATTTTTACAGTTTCTGGATGAAGGTTTTTCACTGAAAAAAAATTGTTTGCGCACACGGAAAGATAGCAAGCGGAAAATTCCCGTTTTTCTTTTGTCAGAACAAAAAAAGGTTATACCTTTGCACCCTGAAAATAAACTTATACACGTAATTTACATTTATGGACAAAAAGACAGTAGTCATCGGAGTAATCGGTGCCGATGCTCATGCAGTGGGAAACAAAATTATCGATTTGACGTTACGCAATCAGGGATTCGAGGTTGTCAACCTCGGCGTAATGGTTTCTCAGGAAGAATTTATCAACGCAGCGATAGAGACCAATGCGGATGCCATCCTCGTTTCGTCCCTCTACGGACATGGCGAGATTGACTGCATGGGTCTGCGCCAGAAGTGCGACGAGGCAGGTCTGAAAGGCATTCCCCTTTTCGTAGGCGGCAACCTCGTGGTCGGAAAGCAGAGTTTTGAAGAAGTCAAAGGTCGTTTCCTCGACATGGGATTCGACTATGTATATCCTCCCGGAACCCCGATTGAGGACACGATTGTAGATATCAAGAAAGTGCTGAAGATGGATTGATGCCATCAGCGAGAGAGATGAAAATTCTGACAGTCGATATAGGAAGCACCTTCACAAAGCTCACGGCAGTGGACGGCGACGCGCGTTGCGTGATAGGAACGGCACAGTCGTTCACAACCATCGAGACCGACGTGATGGATGGTTTCGGGAAGGCATGGGCAGCACTGACGGAAAAGCGCGAGGGAAACCCTTGCGCTGATTTTCGTTATGACGAACTGCTCGTGTGCAGCTCGGCAGCCGGAGGCTTGAAGATGGTGGCACTGGGACTGGTGCCCGACCTGACGGTGAAGGCAGCGCGCACGGCTGCTTCGAA
>Ga0310695_10006281_pt1 | contig 19770 bp, 8 predicted proteins | sample RumenRJG_04DNA_FD_203882 | JGI IMG/M metagenome (GOLD analysis project Ga0310695, IMG submission 203882) | Bovine rumen microbial communities from Lethbridge, Alberta, Canada - RJG_04 (v2) (version 2) | ecosystem: Host-associated > Mammals > Digestive system > Stomach > Rumen | place: Canada...
TTAAGTTTAAATATTTAAATTTTTTTATATAATTTAATTACAATATTAATTAAATAAAATATTACTTTATATTTTTATTTTTAAAATTATCCCAATAAAATCTTTTCAGAATATTTTAAAATAAATTTTATAACATTATAGAATTAAAAATCAATATTTAAGATTATTTATAGTAAAATAATTTTTATAGAAGTACAATTTAATAAAAATAAATATGTAAAATAAAAATAATTTTCATTATATTTAAATTAAAATATTTATAGTGAAATATAAAATCAAAATTGAAATATATTATATCAGTTAAAATGCTAAACAAATTACTAATATTCTTTTTAATTAAAATTTATTTGTGTGACATACCATCATATCTAGAGCTAGAAAAAAAAATACCTTTGGAATTAAATTTTGAAACACAAGATTCTCAATTATATGTTAGTTTAAATTATACACAAGATTATGAATCAGAAGATAAAGAGATAAATAATACATTTTATTATTTACTAATAGATAATAAATTAAATGTTGTATGTAAAAGTAATCATGAAGGTGAATATCCAGATTCAAGTGAATTTAATAAAGATTATTCAAATTCTTTTTGTTATATTTTAAAATATAATGATAAATATAATATTATTAGATATGAAAAAGTTAATAAAGAAACAAATAAAAATTTATTTGTTTTTTATTTGTCTGAAAGCATTCAAACTGGTATATATATAATTAAAAAATTATCTTTTCCTCAAAAATTAGAAGAAAAAATTGAATCATATTTAAGTAAAGGTGAAGAAATTAAATTATTTTATTCAATTGTTAATTATGAAGATAATATAAATAATTTTTTATTTTATACTCCTTTAAAAGGAAGATTTTCATTATTTTCTGAAGTAAAAGAAGAGAAAATATATAATAAACATAATAATTTTAATAGAAATCCATTTTATAAATTATCAAATAAAGAAAGTGAAGAATATGAATATTATGATAAACAAAATATATTATTAATTTATGAAAATCCAAATATCATAGAAGAAACATTTAAATTAGGATTAAAATATGATATTGAAAACAAATATAATGTAATTAATTTATATAATCAAGAAGAAGGAATAAAGAATGAAGAATGTGATAAGACAAATATATATATAATAAATTCAAAAGATGAAACAATATTTAAAATATTAGCATTAAATGAAATATCATATAAATATTTTAATAATGAATTTAATAATTTTGAAGACCTAGATAATATTCAAAAATATGAAGAAATGAAAGATAATTATATATATTCACCAAATCATTATTCTATTTTTATGATATATTGTTCTGAAGAGGGAGATCAATTTGATTATTCATTTAAAATAATAGAAGAAAAAAGTAGTGAAATTAATATTCAAAATTTAAATTATTTTAAAATTTCAAAAACTCAATCTTTAACTTTTCCTATTAAAGATAAAAATAATGATATTTATATTAAATTATTATCTAATGAAGAAGGTACAATTAATATAAATGATAATGAATATAATTTTAAACCAAATGAAAATAAAATATTAAGTTTTGGGACTATAGAAAATATAATAATTAGTACATCTGAAAAAGATTTAACTTTCGCAATTAAAAATGTAATATCTAACAATTTAATACACACAATTAATGAATTTGATGGCTATGAAATATCTACAAATGAAAAAGAAAAATTTATAATTGTAAAACTTAATTTAGATAAATTAAATACTTATTTTGAATATACTTCAAATTTTCAAGTAAATAATGGAGAAAATATAAATTATTATTCAGAATTTGGATACAAAAAAATAAAAGAAATATCAATCGAGAATAATTATATTAAAACAGTTAATACTGGTGATGATATTAATTATAAAATATATTTACCTAGATTACAATTAATTAATGATAAAAAAAATGATGATGAAGATACAATTTATTATATTCTTTTTTATTTTTCAAATCTTAAATCAGATACTAATATTACAATTAATTCTTATGTTACACAAAAAATGAATTTACAAAAAGATAAATTTATAAAATTAAATAAAAATATACAAGAAAATGAAATAATGGAATTAATATATGAAAATGATTTAATAAGATTTTTTGTAATACCTTGTAATAATTTAAAATTATTTTCAAATACTGAAATGGAATATTTTTCTTCTTTTGATAAAATTGATTTTAATGAAACTCAATTAGATTATGGTACTATTATTGGATATACAGGAGAAGGATATATTACTTATCATCCATATCAAGATAAAGAATATAGTTATTCATATGATAATTTATGTACAAATAAAATTTATTTTGATATTATAAATGATAAAATAAAATATAGTTTTTCTTCTTTTTCAAATTCAACTGAAATTAATTATATTTTATTAATTACTGAAAATGAAAATTATATTAATTCAACTTGTAATACATTTGAAAATTTATATATGAATCCTTTAAATTCAACTGATATTGAATTAATTAAATTTAGTTCAAAAGATGTTAAAACAATACAATCAATAAATGAATGTACAAATAATTCATATGTTGAATTAGAATTTCCTAAAAATATTAATATTAAAGATACATCAAAAACATATATAATAAGAGGAATGGGAATTACAGGACCTTCAATTAAAGATGTTATGATATATGATAAAGTAACATTTAAATATAATATTTCTCCATCAGAACCAGGAAATCAACCTGAAAATAATAAAAACACTATTTTTTATATTTTTGGAGGTATTGTAATAATAATTGTGATTCTTATTATTATTTTTTTTTATAATAGAAAAAAAGTTAATAATATTGATATTGAAGAATTGAATAATGTCACTGAATCAAAAAATTTATAAGATGAAAATCAATTATATAATAATATTATTTAAATTATTTTAAAATAAATAATTTATGTTAATATAATATTCCTTAATAAAAATAAAATAATTATAATTACCAATTAATTTTTTCATTTTAAATATTTGATATCTTAATAAATAATTCAAATTCAAAAAAATTTAAAAAAAATTAAAAAAAAATGTCTCTCCCAATGCAAAACTCAGAAATTCGTTCATCACTGTTAACAATATATGATAAATTATCAAAACCATCAACAAGAGAAGTAGCATATGACTTATATAAAAAATTAGTATTAAAAAATATATATTACAACCAACAATCAAATTTTATAATTCAACAATTAAATGATTTCATATCTCCATTAGAACCAAAAGAAAAAGAACCAACTTTAAAATTATTATCCTTATTTTTTTCTCAAAATAATTCTCCAAATGAATATGAAGAAAAACAAATTTATTATCCATATGTTTCTCCAATTTTATCAATTTTACAAAGTTTAATTAAAGATCAAAATAATCCAATTTTTTCTTCTATTTCAAATACTTATGCTGAAATTGTTCAAAATTTAATGCCTACTAATATTGAAAGTTCTAATATTGAATTAGAAAATGATGAAAAAAAAATTTTTGAAATGTTACAAGGATTTTGTATTTATAATATGAAATATGAGGAAAAATCAAATAAAATTATTGGAAGTTTATGTTTAACTAAATTAGTTGAAAATTGTCCTATTGTACTTCAACCACAATATCTTAAATATATATGGGAAAATATTATTAATTTTATTGATAAAAAAAATTTTAATGCTAAATATGAATTATTAAATTGCTTAATTAGTTTAATTTTAGGAGCTGAAAATTTATTTTCTCAATTTGCTAATGTTACTTTATATAAAGTTTTAGATTTTTTAACTGATAGTGATTGGTTGAAAAGAAAATTGGCTTTAAATGTTATTTATACTTTAATTTTTTATTGTAAAGAAGAAATTGTTCCTTTAAAAGAACATATAATTAATTTTTTAAAGGCTTTAAAAACTGATAAAGTTAAAGAAGTAAGAGAAGTTTGTTTATTAATTTTACAATCTTTTAATGAATATGAAGATGAAAATAATTATACTAATAATTCTAATTATACTAACAATTCAAATTATAATTATAATTATAATAATAAGAATAATAATAAAAATAAAAAAATAAATGAAAATAATAATAATATTCCACAAAATAAAAATAAATCAAAACAAACAAATAAAAAACCAATAAATGAAAATCAAAAAACAAAATATAATAATACAAATAAATCAACTTCTAATAGATCATATGATAATCCAATAAAAAGAAATGAACAACAAATTGAAGTATTAGATAATCGTTATTTAGAAACAGATCAAAATTTCAATACAAATCCAAATAATTTTTCTAATTCCAATTTTTCAAATACAAATTCAAATAGTTATAGTATAACATCAAAAAGTACTCAAGTAAAAAATAAAAATAAAAATTTAATTAAAAAAAGAGGAAGTAGTCAAACTCAATCAAATAAAATAATGAATAATCAAGAAATAATGATTTATGAACCAAAAAATAAAAAAAATAATTTAAATAATTCAAATAATAATTATACAAATAATAATGAAAATAATAATAGTAATTTAAATACAAGTAATATAGAAAATGAAAATAAAAGATCTAAGACACCAAATAAAAATTATAAAAAAAAAAATTCTTCAAATGATAAAGTTAATTTTGTAAATAGAAGAGAAGATAATACTTTTGTAAATGAAAAAATGGTTATGAAATTAGATCCTAATAAATCTATATTTAAACAAAATCCAAATCAAGATTTTTTTAAAAATGCTAAAAATAAACAACAAGATATTATTATTCTTGCAAAATCTCCACCACCAAACTTAAATAAAGAAAATGATGATATTGAAAATAAAGAAAATATAGAAAATTATAATAATGAAAATAATAATAATAATGATGAAAATATGAATGAAAATTATATTAATGAAGATGAAAATGAAAAAAATTATAATAAGAAAAATAATGATGAATATTTTCCTATTCAAAATAATGAACAATTTAATGATGTTGATATTCAAAATGATTATGATGAACAAAATAAATCAAAAGATAGAAATATTGATAATAATATTTCTAATGATGATTATGAGATTAATGAATATAAAAAAGAATCTAAAATAAGAAATAATAGTTATATTAAGGAAAATGAAAATTCTGATAATGAAATTAAAAAAAAAAATAATAATAATAATTCTAATAATATATTAAAAAAATATGATAATGAAAATGATATTATTAATAATGATTTATTAGATAATTCAAATTATAAATATCAAAATGAAAATAATGAAAGAAATGATTATAATCCATATCAAAATAAAGTTAATAAAGGAATTAAAATTAATAAAGGAATGTTAGATGATAAAAATAATAAAAAACCAATTTCTAATGATTTATTTGAAGATAATAATAATTCAAAAAATAAACCAAATAATATTCAAAATAGAGATATGAATACATCATTTGATAAAAAAAATAGTAATAATTATAATTCAAAAAATTCAAATCAAATATATAATAATATAAATAATGAAGAACATAATAATAAAAAAGAAAAATATAATAATATAAATAATGAAGAAGAAAATAATAAAATAGAAAATAGAAATAGAAATAATAATAAGGTATCATCAAATAATTATAATCCATCATTAATAAATGTATTATTACAACAAATGAAATCTCTTTCTCAAAAACAATTAATTCTTGTAGATACATTAGATTCAATTCAAACAACAACTCAAAATCAAATTGAAAGTTTAAATAATAAAATTAAAAATCTTGAATCTCAAGTTCAAAATTTAAGTTCAGAATTAAATAATATAAGATTACAAAATAAAAATAATTCAACTTATTAGAATTTTAAATAATCTTTTTATTTATTAAAATTTAAAATAATTAAACAAAAATAATATTTATTTCTAATATAAAATCAAGTTTTAACCATTAAATATGATATATTAAAGAAAAAAATATATTTACTTAAATAAATCAAGTATTAAAAACATATAAAAAAAAATTACTAAATCAAATTTTTTTTAGCTTTTTCTCTCATTTCATCTTTCTTTAAACCATTTTGATGTTTTTTCAAATTAAACTTACAATAATCTTTATAAATTTTAACTTCATTAACTAAATTAACTAATATAGTAACAGCAGGTAAAACAACAAAATTAATAAAACCAATCATTGCTTTATTAACATTAGTAGTTTCTCTATCACAAAAATTAGAAATAGTTAAACCTTGTTTTTTTTCTAAATCACCTTGAACAAAAAATTCTCCATAAACTCTTTTAGTCCATTCACTAGAAATTTTATCAGGTTTTCCAGGATTAGAAATATCAGAACCATGAATAATCATATTTAAAATACATTGTTGATTTTCAAATAATTTACCTAAATTTTCCTCATCTTCACTACTAAAAATTTTTTCTAAATTTTCTCCATTTTTAATATCAAAAGTATCCATTTTAATTTTAACAGCAGAAATAACTTTTTGATGATTAGCCATATCAGTACTTAAAATCCCATCTATCATTCTTCTTCTACAAATTCTATATTCTTCAGGTGAGAAATTAATAAAGATATTATATTCATTTTTTTGTAAGACTTTAAAAGTTTGACTAGCATGATAATTTTCTAAAACACTAATATCATTATATCTCATAGCATATTTAGTTTTTGCATTAATTTGATATAAATTATTTTGACCAGGATGTTTATAATCATGACATAAACAAGCAACTAAAATACTAAAAACATCTAATTGACCTAATTTCATTTTTTTTAGTAAATTACCTCTTTTTATTATTGTATATGAAGTTTGCATTACATCACCTGCATGTAAATCATTATGATATATTGCATTTATTCTATCATATTTTGATACTATTATTTCAAGAAAATTTATAAATATATTATGTGGGATTACTTCATTTTCTATTACATCAAAATTTCTTAATATTTCTATTGCTATGTATATTGAAGTTTTTTTATCTAAGATTTCATTTAATTCAAATATATTAAATTCAGGTGTGTCTAATTTTTTCATTTGATCTTTTAACATTGATATTATTGATGGTGATATTATTTCAGTTAATTTTAAATTATGTTCTATTATTTTTTTATTTGATTTTGATTCTCCATTTACTTTATTAAAAAAAGAAGATTTATAAATTTTTGATTCTTTTCTTATTTTTTTATAATCTCTTGCTTTTTGAGCAGCATGTTCCAAATCAGAATATTTTAATAAATAAGCAATTTCATCATGTCTTTGTTTATTTTTCCAATGACTATGAATAACACTAGTATCTAAATCATATAAATTTTCTTCAGTAATAGCATTAATAATCCAATTTAAATCATTTATTCCTGAATTATCTCCAATTAACCAATTTTGACCTTTCATTCTTTTTAATTTTGATATTATTTTCTCACTTGTTGTTGATAAAGCTAAATTTAATTGAATAAAAAATAAATCTATTTCACTATTATTATTTGATTCATCATTTGAATTTCTTTTTATTACTTCATCTAAAAATTCTTTTGTTGATATTGAACCTCTTTTATTTGGGTCAAGTAAATCAAAAATTAATTGTGCTGTTTCTTCTTTTATTGTTTCGGTATTGTAATTGTTTAATTTATTTATTAAGTCAACAATATCTTCTACTGTTATTGAGTCTTTTGTTAAATTGAATTTGTTTACTAATGATTTTTTTTTTGCTTCTATTTCTCCTGTTTGAAACATTGGATCTGACTGTGGTGATATAATTTTAGTTTTTTTCATTCTTATATTAAAAATTAATTAATTTTATTTATTTTATTGTTACATAAATTATTTTTACATAAAAATAATATTAAATAATTTAATATGAATTTATTTTAATGAAATATTGTTTTAAAGTTTATTTTTATCTTTAAATTCCATTTATATAAGTAGTTAAATGTATTTGAAATTATAGATATGAATTTACTTAAATATAATACATATATTGCAGTTATTATAATTCAAAGAATAATAAATAATTCTTTTAATAAAGTTTAAAATACTATAATTTATTTAAAAATTTTAATCAAAAAAATGATAACTGATTATTAAATTTATTTTTATTCTATCTATTAATATTTTATAATTATTTATATTTTTTACAAAAAAAATTATTTTATTAAAATGGGTCAAGAAGAATCATCAAGAACACAAAATGGGAATTCAAAGCGAATTAAAAGTACATAACCTCACTTAAACTAAATCCTAATAGTAACAAAAAATTCTTTTGAATTTCAATATATAATAGGTCGAGGCGGTTTTGGAAAAGTATGGAAAGTATCATTTAAAAAGACCAAAAAATTATATGCAATAAAAGAAATGTCAAAAGTAAAAATTATAGATAAAAAAAGTGAAAAAAGTATAAAAAATGAAAGAGAATTTTTATCATATCTCCATAATCCTTTTATAGTAAATATGAATTATGCTTTTCAAGATTATGAAAATTTATATTTAGTAATGGATTTATTAACAGGAGGAGATTTGCGTTATCACATAAGTAAAAAAAAAAAATTTTCAGAATCCCAAACGAAATTTTTTATAGGGAATTTATTATTAGGATTAGAATACATACATAAAAATAATATAATTCATAGAGATATAAAACCAGAAAATTTAGTTTTAGATTCAAAAGGTTATTTAAGAATAACAGATTTTGGTATTGCTAAAAAAAATAAAAAAGATAATTCAAAAGAAACAAGTGGAACTCCTGGTTATATGGCACCTGAAGTTTTAATGGGACAAAATCATTCTTTTACAGTTGATTTTTTTGCTATTGGAGTAATGGGTTATGAATTTATGATTGGGAAAAGACCTTATATTGGTAAAAATAGAAGAGAAATTAAAAATTTAGTTTTGAGATTTCAAGCTAAAATAAATTTGGATAATTTAGATAAAAATTGGAGTGAAGATTCTATGAATTTTATTAATGAATGTTTAATTAGGAAAGATTATAATAGATTAGGATTTAGAAATGGTTGTCAGGATTTAATACAACATTCATGGTTTAAAGATTTTGATTGGGATGGGATTTTAGAAAAAAAAATTCAATCTCCTTTTATTCCTTTAAGTGGAGGAAATTATGATAAAAAATATTGTGAACATATACAAAATATTGGAGAGGATACTAAAGAAAGGTATGAACAATATATGGAAAGAGATGGATTTTTAACTTTGTTTGAAAATTATACTTTTTATGGGAATGATGTTAATTTATTTAAGAATTTAAATGAGAGTTTTAATAATAATAGTAAAAAGAATAATGTTGATAAAAGTAAAAATGAAAATGATTTAAATGAGAAAAATGATGAGGAGAAGAAATTTAATAAAATTAAAATCGATAAAAAAAATCTTCATTATAAGTTGAATAAGAAAAATAATGATAAAATAAATAATTTTTTATCCTCTAGAAGAGAAATTGAGAATATTTTTACTATCAAAAAAACTAATGATGAAAATTTTATAAGTGAAAGAAAATATTATAAAAATGGAAGTTCAGATAAAAGATTAAATAAAACTAATTCTTTAAACTTTATACAACTAAATGAAAATGATTTTGAAAAAAAAAAATATAAAAATATTAAACCATTTAAATTACCAATACTTCATAAAAATAATTCAATGAATTTATTACCTCAAATAAAATTTAATCCAAAATTAAATATGGATTATTTAAAAAATAGAATTTATGCACAAAAAAGATTAAATCTTACTAGAAATGCAAATTTTTTTAATTCACCTTCTTTAGTACAAAAAATTAAAAATACTCCTTTAAAAAAAAGTCAAAGTACAGGATTTTTATTAAGTCCAATTTCAAATGTTTTAATACCAAAAAATACTCAATTTAATACTATTCAAAGAAATCAAAATATTCATTAAATATAATCTGTAAAATTTTTTATATATAGATTATATTTTTTAATTTGTATAAATGATTTTTCAAATTTAATTTAGATATTATATATATATTTAAAAAAAATAATTCAAATAAACAAATTTAATTCTTCAAAAGCATATTTATTAAATTTATCTTTTTCATTTTCATTATTTTCCTTTGTTTTATTTCTATGAATAAAATCCTCATCAACTTTCCTTTCTAAATCCTCATCAGGTAAAGTTGGATAACAACAACAAAGATCATCTTGAGAACTAACATAAAATAAGTTAAAAATCCTCCAATAAACATCTCTAACTCTTCTAGCAGGATGAAATAATCCTTGTAAAATATAACTCATTAATCTATTAACACCTAAACCACATCTCAATCCTTCAATGGCATCAGTAAAAGCCATCATAACATGAGGACTAGTTTCAAAAATATTTGGCCAAACATAATTTAATAAATCAATAAGAGCATCTTCACAATTTAAACCCATAACATTAATAGCAAGATGCTTAATTGCACTTGCTGCTATTTGTCTATGAACTAATTCCCTTTCAGTTAATGCATCTTGTAATAAAGGAACAACTGAGTAAATGTAATCACGTGCCATTTCACCTATGTATTCAAATAAAAATGCAAATGATTTTAAAACTCCATTTTGAGTATTTAATTCACGTACTCTATATTCATTCATTAATGCTGGGATTACTGTAAATGGACCACATGTTTCACTTACTATTGCAATTGCTACTGTTGTACATACTCTAATTTGACGTTCTTGGACTTTTAAATTATTTAATAATGTCATTAGAACTTCTTGTGGTCCTATTGCATTTGCTATGTAACCAAATGTGTTTACTGTTGCTCTTCTTATATTTTTACGATGGGCTTTTAGAAATTCTAGAAGATCAAAACATATTCTCATCCATTCTTTTGATGTTACATATGATGCTCCTTTATCTGCTATTAATCCTATTAATTTTATTAGATTTTCTTCGACTTTATCATTACGGTTTTTTAATATTGGTGTTAATCGAGGGAGAAGATCTTTTATTGGAGGTGTCATGTTGTGCATTCCTATTACTAATACTATTTCTCTTAATGCTGCTAAGATACTTGCTAATACTTCTGGGAATTCTTCACCTAGATTTTCATTTAGTATTAATGCTAATTTTGACATTTCATTTTCTTCTCCTGTTATTTTTAAAGAATTGGCTAATTTTACAATTAAATCTGCACTTTGTTGACGAATTTTCATGTTTTTATTATTAAATCTCCATTGTATTGTTGAACATATATTTGGAATATATGGTTTTATACGAAAACCTAAACTGTTTACTACTGTACCAAAACATGTTAAAAAAACATTATTTGCTGAATTGTAATTTGATGATGGTGATAGATCTGATGTTTGTTGAGTAAAACAAAATATTAAACCATCAATTAATAATTGTTCTAATCTTTTATCTATATCACTAACTCCTAATAATTGGATTATATTATTAATTGCTTCTAATGTCATTTTACGTAATACTTCATTTTCATCTTTTAAATTTGTAATTATTTTACTTAATACTTCAGCACCTTGAATTTTTTTTGCAATTTCTATAGTAGCATCTATCACTATTTTATAATTTTTTCTATCTAAAGCCAATCTTCTATTCCAAAAACAATTAAAAAATTCTTCAAAAACATTTTCTCTAACATACTTAGCTTCAACACCTTCAGAACCTAAACATTGAATAAGTACTTTCAAAATAATTTTTTTCATATAATCATCAGGATTAACAAAATCTCTTTTTAAAATAGGAATAACTAATTTAGAAACTTTAGTAGCAAGATCCCCACTCATTAAAGGAATAATAGCACCAATAGCTTTAAAATAAGCAGCAAGAATTTTTCCTTTATATTGTTTAATCCCATCTAATAAAGGTCTAACAACATTTCTAAAAGCATCAATTCCATAAGGATAACTAGCTTCAGCAAGAGCACTAATTGCAAGTGCAGTAAAAGTTCTAATTTTCTGTTGTTCATCCTTTAAACCATTTCCAATAATATCAACTAAACTAGTTAAATGAGGTAAAACAGCACAACCCATTAAAATAGCAATTTGTTGTATAATTTTAATTCCAGTATCTCTAGCTAACCAACTTTTCTTAGTTTCACAAATTGCTTTTAAAAAAGGTAAAATAGTATTTAATCCTAAAGATGAAGCAACAACAGCAAAAGCTTTAGAAGTAACTAAACGAATATTTTCATCAGGTGAATCAATATCAGGTCTCATAACAGAAATCATAGTAGCTAATCCAGCACTTTTAGTTAAATTTGATATAATTTCTCTTCCTTCAATTCTAGCATATGAATTCTCATCAGTTAACATTGGCATAACAGTAATTAAAATTTTATGTGCATAAGGTGCGACTTGAGTTCCTAATTTAAATAAAATTCTATCAATAACTTTAACTAATAAATGACGTTCTTGATCTTCTAAAGTAGGAGACATCATTAATGGAATTATTTGATTGAAAAGAGGACCTGCTCCAAATTCTCTTGCTTTTTCTGTTATTTGTCTCAAAGCACTTTTACGAATCGGAGGTGAACCATTTTTAATTTTTAATAAAAGTGTTAAAATATTTCTTTCTTTTTTTTCATCTGATGATAAAGTAGATTCATCAACTTCATTTAATATACTTCCAAATATTTTCATATCTTCTTCTTTTAAACCTGAATAATCATTCTTATCAATTTTTTCATTTTCTGGAATTTGATAAAATGAATTTTCCTTTTGTAAATTTTTATTTGATTTTTTTAATTCAGTATGATTATTTAATAATTCTTGAAATTTTTGTGGTATAGGAACAATTTCATAACCATCTTTTTGTGAAGGTAAAATTTTATTAATTTCCTCTTCAGTTAAAGGAGCATTTCTTTCTAAAATTTCTTTATCAATTTTCATAGATTCTAAATTTTCAAAAGTTGATTTTATTTCAGAAAAATTTGACATTGGTTTTTGATAATTGTCATTATAAGGTGTTTTAGAATTTAATATATTTGATAAATTTGGAGTTGGAGTTGAAGTTAAAAAATTTTCTTTTGACATTAAAGGAGTTTCTTCAAAATTTCTATTTTGAATTTGTTCTGGTGTTGGAGTAACATCTAAATAATTTTTTGTATTTGGATTTATAATAGGAGTCTCTTCTAAATCCCATCGAGAAATTCTTTTATTTTTTTTATTTTCTTCTTCTTCTAATTTATCCCATTCACTTTTTTTATTATTTTTTAATTCTTTTTTTTGATTTTGTAATAATTCCATTTTTTCTATTTCTCTCTTTTGTTCTAACATTATATCTTTATATGTTCTTTCAGATGATGAATTTTTTTTTGGATTTAAGGAATCTTTTCTTTCTGGTGATGGTTCTCGAAATCTTTTGTTTTGTAATATTTTTTCTCGGGAGGATATTGGTTGACGAAATGAATTTGTTTGAAAAGAATTATCTTTTGTTTCTTCTATATTAATTTCATTATATACTTCTTTTGGAGCTGAATAGGTTTTATGAGGTATTGGATTTTTTATATTTTGATTTTCGTCTAATGAATTTTCGGACATTTATTTAATATTTTTTTTATTTTTTTGGATTATTGTTTTTTGGATTTTTTTTAATATTTGGGAAATGTAGAAAATAATTAAAAAAAATAAAATATTATTTAAATACAATCTATTTAAAATAATATAATTTATATTATATTTTTTGAGATATTTTTCTTTTTCTTTTTTTAACTTTTTCTCTTTGGTTATAATATTACATTCTTCATTGCAATTAATAAAAGTAGCATATAATATTTTTATATTTGATGTATTAAAACTTAATAAATTTAAATATTTCAAAGAGAAACAAGCACAAAATATATAATTCATGCTTATTATTTTATTAATATTAAAATTTGATAAATCTAATGATGTTAAAGAATGACAATTAGAAAACATATAATCTATATTAGTAACATTTTTTGTATTAAAATTTGATAAATCTAAATTGGCCAATGATTGACAATAATGAAATAAAAAACTCATATTTGTAACACTTTCAGTATTAAAATTTGAAAAATTTATAGAATTTAATTTTTCACAAAAACAAAACATAAATTGCATATTAATAATATTATTAGAAAGAAAAATTGAGAAATCTAAAGAAATTAAATATTTACATTCAGAGAATAAATAACTTGCATTGGTTAATAAATTTTTGAATTTAAAAGTAATAATATATTCACCTTCTTTATTAAATATATATTTAAAAGTAAAAGGAATTATCTTATTATCAATATAAATTTCACATAAATCTTCTATTTCTTTTTTGGTTTGAATTTACATGATTAAAATTTAATATATTAATATAATCATTTAATTTATTTGAAGGAATTTCATATTTTGCAATTATATAATTTTTATATTTAATTGTTTCTATTTCTTTTGTTTTTATTATATTTTCTTTACAATTTGATGTTTTATTATTAATTTCTTTATAAATTTGACTTTCTTTTAATATTAATTCACTTTTTTCATTTTTAATAATTTGTTTTAATTTTAATTGGAAGTTTTTTTTTTTGTATTATTAAAAATAAATATTATTTCTTTTTCTTTTTCCTCTATTTTAAAACTATTTTTATTTATCAATTTTTTAAATTTTTCTAATATTAAATCAATTGTTTCACAATCATGAAATAAAGTAAGAGAATGTAAATATTTATAATTTAATATATTCTGAAAAAATACAAAGAATCAATTTGATTTAAAATAATTGAAATTAGATCAAATTCAATATTAAAACTAATTTCCCATTCTTTATTATCATATTTAAATAACAATTTTTTTTCATTACTAATATTAAAATTAGGTAAAACCTTTATAGATTCTTCTAAATTCATTTTTATAAAATAAAATTGTCATGAAAAAGTTAAAGGAATAAATTAAAATAATATATTTTTATAAAACCAACAAAAAAATATATATATAAAACTTAATATTAAAATAAATGGATGTCTTAATGACACTTTTATATTGTATATTTTCCTGTCTTCAAATATATATTTTAATGTCAATAGGTTATATATGTGAATTAAAAAAAATATTATCACCTAAAATAAATCGTCAAATAACAGACATAATATTAAATTTAATAATTCCATTATATTTCATAATCCAATTATCAAAAGTAGTAGATATGGAATTAATGGAAACTTTTTGGATACTAATAATAAATACAATAATATCATTTTCATGTGGTTATTTTTTATCAATTTTATTTCATTTAATATTAAAAATGGATATTAGAATTAAACAAAGTTTTGCAGCAATGAATATGATACCTGCACTTGGAGGATTTCCAATTGTAATTGCTAAAGGATTTTGTTATCCAAGTGGTCCAATTGAAAATGATTCAAGATGTAATGATTTTTTAGGTATTGTTATGCTTACTTTGCTACTTTTTAATATTTCTGTTTATATTATTGCATATTTGTTATTTGTTCATGATAAAAATTTAAATAATGAAATTGAAGGTATGATGTTTTTTTCTTGGCATAAAATGATTAAGAATTATTATAAGAAAAATTATACTGTTATGTATTTGTTTTATAAATATATTGATAAGAGTAAAAATTCAAATGAGATTTTTGAGGAGTTTGAAAATAGTAATTTAATTCCTGAGAATAATATTCAAGCTAATATAAATTATTATGAAAAATGTTTTGATATTATTGAAGATAATTTAATTTATGAAAAGAAAGATGAATATATAAAAAGAAAGGAAAAAATATTATTTGATTTAAAATCAAATCCTCAAAGGTTACCTTTTACAAGAAGTGTAAAAGTAAATGATAAAATATATGAAGATCTAAAAAATGATTTTGAATATAAAAATAATGAATTAATATCAATAACTAATCCATCATATAAATACAAATTAAAAAAAACAAAGATAGAAATTCAATTTTTATTAAATAAAATAATAACACCACCAATAGTATCATTATTACTAGGAATAATAATGATAATATCAAAAACACGTTTAATAGTATTTAATTCAAATAATATTTTTTGGAATAATATAATTGATGGATTAAATATAATAATAAATAATTATACACCTTTAATGATTGGTTTAATGGGTTCATTATGTAAAAATGCAAATACTGATACAACATATTTAATTGCTTCTAAAGAACATGTTATTGTAATTTTATTAATAAAATTTTTATTTTTACCTTTTTTAGGTATTGGTTATATTTATCTTTGGAAAGAATATTATGGAGGAATAATAAAAGATTCTGTTGCTTATAGATTAATTATGTTTAGTAATTGGTGTTTGCCTTCACCTGCTAATATGACTTTATTAATTAATCTTGTAAATTTTTTTGCGGATGAATTTGGGTATTTGATAGTAATTACTACTTTATTTTGTATTGTTGGTTTAACTGTACTTCATTTAGTTTATTTTATATTAGTTGGTTTGGATTAAAAATATAATATATTAAGTTCATTTAATTATAATTTAGGTTAATTTGAGTTAATTTTATAATTATTTTAAAAAAAAATATTAGTTCATTATTAAAAATATTTGATTCATATTACTTCAAATTACTTTTTTAAATAATAATAATATAAAAGAATAGCAAATAAAAAATGTTAAATATTTATATAAAATAATTAAATGAATCCTAAAAAATTAAAAAAGGAAACAGAACTTCCAATAATATCAGAAAGTCCATATGAAGAACCTTTCCTTCATAAAATGCCATTTCAAAAAATTAAACAACCATCAATAAAAGAAATCAAAACTTATAAAGTATCTTTTTATGATGAAATATGTGAAGATTACTCAAAGATAAAAGAAATAATACCCATTTCATATTCATTTATAAAAATATTTTTCTTTTTTTTCCTAAGTATCAGTACATTATTCATAATAAATTTTTTAACAATTTGGTTTCCTATTTTAAAAATTATTTTTATCTATAAAAAAACATCTTTAAAAAATGCTTCTTTTGTTTGTGTTATTGGAGTTGATAGTAAAATTTATATAATTGATTTAAAAAAAATAATAGTTACAAAAAAATTAAATGAATCTCATTTTTTAAGAAGACAATTTAATACAAATATTCCATTTGATGAAGATGAATTATATTTATTTAAATTCAAATTATTTAAATACATTTATATTCCAGATAAAGGAACTTTTGAAGGTATTGATTTAAAACTTGAATCATCATTAGAACAAATTCATAAAAACTGTTCACAAGGACTATCAAATGATGAAGTATCATATATGAAAGAAATATTTGGTGAATGTGATTTAAAAATAGAAATAAAATCATATTTCAAATTATTAATTGATGAATTGAGTGATCCATTTTATTTATTCCAAATATTTTCAATTATATTATGGTATAATGATGACTATGAATATTTTGCAACAATAATAGTTTTTTCTACATTAATATCACTATTTACATCAACATATAATAATAGACGAACATTAATTTTACTTTATAACATAGCAAAATATTCATGTTTAATAAATGTATATAGAAAAAATGATAAAGGGATAAAAAAATTAAATCAAATATTAAGTACTGATTTAGTCCCAGGAGATTTAATTGATGTACCTGAATATAATATTATTATACCATGTGATTGTTTATTATTATCAGGTACTGCTATTGTAGATGAAGTAATGTTAACAGGAGAAAATATTCCTATATTTAAAAATCATTTATTAAGAAGTTATGATATTTATAATGAAGATAAAGGAGAAAAAAGTTTTTTATTCGCTGGGACTAAAATAATACAAAAAAGAAGACAAAATAAAGAAAAAGTAACAGCATTAGTTCATTATACTGGTTTTGAAACATGGAAAGGAAATTTAATTCGTGGTATACTTTATCCTAAAAATGAAGGAATTGAATCTAGAAATGATACAATGAAATATATGATTTTTATGAGTTTTATTTATTTATTAGGTTTAAGTATTGTTTTACCTATTTTAGTTCATATTAAAATTCCTTTAAATGATATTATTATTAAAAGTCTTGATCTTGCAACAACTACAGTTCCACCAAGTCTTCCGACATGTCTTGGAATTGGTATTTCATTTTCTATTAATAGATTAAGTAAAAAAGGAATTATTTGTGTTAATAGAGATAAAGTTAATACTGCAGGGAAAGTTAATATGATTTGTTTAGATAAAACTGGAACACTTACAGAAGGGAATTTAAATGTTTTTGGTTTTAGACAAGTTATGTTAAATAAAAATGATCAATTTATTTTTGGTAATTTTATAAAGAGTATTAAAAATTATTCACAAAGAGCTTATCGTTATTATAAAGAAAAAAGACTTAAAAAAATAATTAGTAAAAATGAAGATCTCAATCAAATTTTTATTGAATGTATTGCATCATGTCATACAGTAACATCAATAAATAATAAATTAATGGGAGATCCAATTGATATTAAAATGTTTGAAAGTTCAGATTGGATAATTATGGATAATAATTCTGAAAAAGATTCAATAATAAATACTTATTTAAGATATAAGAAAGAAAAGCCTTTACAAGAAGAAATTGGTCAAATTTCAAATATTTTAGATGAAGAAAAAATAATCAAAAGTCATTATGAAATTGGTGTTGTTAGAAAATTTGAATTTTCAAATACTTTACAAAGAATGTCTGTTCTAGTTAGAGATATAAATGATAATTATTTTAAAGTATTTACTAAAGGTTCTCCTGAACAAATAAGAGATTTATGTATTCCTGAAAGTATTCCTTTAGATTTTAATGATGTACTTAAAAAATATACTATGAAAGGACTTCGTGTTTTAGCTTTTTCATTTAAAAATGTAAAATTATCTTTTATTGAAAGTCAAAATGTAAAAAGAGAAAAATTAGAAAATAATATGATTTTTCTTGGATTAATTATTGTACAAAATCAACTTAAACCAGAAACAATTGAAACTATTGAAATATTAAATAAAGCTAAAATTAGATTGGCAATGGTAACTGGTGATTATATTTTTACTGCTATTTCAGTTGCGAGACAATGTGAAATTATTAATCCTGATTCTATTGTATATAATTGTGATATTATTGATAATAAACTTGTTTGGAATTTAATTGAACAATTTGATAATGATGAAGATGATTTTGAAGAAAAAGATGAGTTAAATGATTTAATATTAGGTCCTGAAGAAGAAGAGATTATTTTAGGTATAAATAGAAGTAATACTCTACCAGTTAAGAGTAATTTATTAAAACAAATGAAAAAAATTAAAAAAGTTAAACGAAAAAAAAAATTTCAAGAAGATGAAATAAATACTTCAAATCAAAATAACCAAGATTTAAAAAATCAAAACTCATCCTCATTCTTAAAAGATTATCAAAATATAAAACCAATATTAAAATCCCATAAAGAATCATTTAACAATCCTCAGCCTTCCCATAAAGAAAGTATAACTTTTAGTATTCAAACAGAAAAAACACATAAAGAAAGTATAAACACAATAGAATCATCATCAAAGCATATTTCAATACCAGAAACAGTAAAAACAGAACCTAAAAACTCATCATTAATAAAATTTGATATAATACCATTAAAATTAAATGATCGTAGAAATTCATTTACATTTAGATATCCTCCTGAAAATTTAATTTTTTCAAGAAAAGCATCAGCATTAGAAAATGTAACTCCAGAATTACCAATTTTACATGGAAGACAAAATTCTTCATCTTCATCATCATCAATGTCATTATTAAATATAGAAATAAAAAATAATCCATTTAAAGATATATTATCAGAATATAATATATCAAATTTAAATAATATAATAGTT
>Ga0310695_10006282_pt1 | contig 19770 bp, 19 predicted proteins | sample RumenRJG_04DNA_FD_203882 | JGI IMG/M metagenome (GOLD analysis project Ga0310695, IMG submission 203882) | Bovine rumen microbial communities from Lethbridge, Alberta, Canada - RJG_04 (v2) (version 2) | ecosystem: Host-associated > Mammals > Digestive system > Stomach > Rumen | place: Canada...
CTCACCACGCCGATGGTACTGCGAAAGTGGGAGAGTAGGTAACCGCCCCCTAAGAGAGGAGATGTCAGCAATGATGTCCCCTCTCGTTTTTTTATAGAAGCTATAGAAGGGGGCGGGAAACGGATGTAACGGAGGAAACGGAGGAAACGGATGGAACGGATGGGACGGAGGAAACGGATGTGACGGATGGGATGGATATAACGGATGGGACGGAGGAGGGGGGAGGGAGTGAAGTTCAGTTTTTAGGGGGGCGATGGGGGTGGCGGTTGCCATTTTTTTAGTAAAAAAAGAAAAATTTCTTTAAAGGTTTGTGCGCTCCGAAAAATAGTTATAACTTTGTTGATTGATTCAAAACGATGAAACGACTGTTGGCCATATTGACACTGGTACTCGCTCTGGGACTGGGAAATACCGTCCTGGCCGAGATTCAATGGCATGAGACCAACCGTGAGGTGACGGGCAAGGTGCTGAATGACCCGAACACGAGCGATGGCGTGAAGATCTATGGCGGCAATGGGACAATCACGATTGTGACACCCAAGCGCATCAATGTCAGGGTCTATACGATCTTGGGCCAGATGGTCTCACAGGCGACGCTGCAGCAAGGCACCAGCGAACTGCGATTGGGCTCTCGTGGCATCTATCTGGTCAGGATAGGCAACTTGACACAGAAGGTAGCCATTTAGCCGTCTCATCGCTTAAACGAAAGTAAATGACTAAAAAACCATTTAATAACCTTAACTAAACATTAATAAAAGCGTATGACTAATTTAGAGAACATTGACTGGGCACATCTGCCTTTTGGTTACATGAAGACCGATTACAACGTGCGCTGCACGTACAAGGACGGTAAGTGGGGTGAAATCGAAGTCACTCAGGACGAGACCGTGACCCTTCACATGGCCGCCAGCTGCCTGCACTATGGTCAGGAGATTTTTGAAGGTCTGAAGGCCTTCCGCGGTCAGGATGGCAAGATTCGTCTGTTCCGTCCCGACGAGAATGCCAAGCGCTTGCAGAACAGTGCACTTGGTATCAAGATGCAGCCGCTTCCCGAGGATATCTTCCTGGAGATGTGCAAGAAGGTCGTTAAGCTCAACGAGCGCTTTATCCCGCCTTATGGTAGTGGCAGCTCGCTCTACCTGCGTCCCGTTGAGATCGGTATCTCGCCCCGCGTTGGTGTGAACCCCGCCGATGAATATACGGTAATCATCTTTGTTACCCCCGTAGGCCCGTACTTCAAGGAGGGCTTCCACTGCACTAAGGTCGCTGTTTACCGCGAGTATGACCGTGCCGCTCCCTGCGGTACCGGCCGTTGGAAAGTCGGTGGTAACTACGCTGCCGGTATGGGCGCTACCGCCCGTGCTAAGGAGGCTGGCTTCAGCGCAGCCCTGTTCTTGGATCCCAAGGAGAAGAAGTATCTGGACGAGTGCGGTCCCGCCAACTTCTTCATCATCAAGGGTAACAGCTATATCACCCCGAAGTCGGGTTCTATCCTGCCTTCAATCACCAACATGAGCCTCCAGCAGATTGCCCGTGACCTGGGTATGGATGTTGAGGCCCGTCCCATCCCCCTCGAGGAGCTTGCCGAGGCCGACGAGGCTGCCGAGTGCGGCACCGCTGCCGTTACCGCTCCCATCAGCGAGGTGGTAGATATGGACAAGGATGTTCACTATGTCATCAGCAAGGACGGTGAGGTTGGCCCGAAGGTTACCGCACTGTACAACCGCCTGCGCGCCATCCAGATGGGCGACTATCCCGACGAGCACGGCTGGGTAGTCTTTGTGGACTAATCCCCTGCAGGACAATGCTGGATTGCTTATCCATCATCCAACGATACTACACACCCGGTAATGACGATTACCGGGTGTTGGTTCTTCATAGCCGTCAGGTGGCAGACCTGGCTGTTGCCCTAGCGCAGCGCCTTATCGACCGTGGTGTGCCCATCGACATCGAGTTTGTGGAGGAGGCCGCGATGCTGCACGACATCGGCATGTGCCGCACCGACGCTCCTGGCATCCACTGCCACGGCACCGAGCCTTATATCCTGCATGGCATCATCGGCCGCAAGATGCTTGACGGCATGGGCCTTTTTCGCCATGGTCGCGTGTGTGAACGCCACACGGGCACTGGTCTCACCGCAGCCGAAATCATTGCCGAGGGGCTTCCCATCGACCCGCCGCGTGACCTGCTGCCCGAGAGCCTTGAGGAGAAAGTCGTCTGCTATGCCGACAAGTTCTTCTCCAAGAGCCGTCCCGATGAGGGCGCCAGGACCATTGAACGCACTCGCCAGTCGCTGGCCAAGTTCGGCGGCGATACCTTGGCACGTTTTGACGAGATGGTCTCCCTGTTTGGCGATCCTGCCGAACTTGCCTGATACTTTTTTTAGAAGCGAAAAAACGAAACACCGTTGCGGCCCATAGTGGTGCAACGGTGTTTCTTGTAGAGTTTCTTGTACTCGATGATGTGGATTACTTGCGGATACCCAGCTCCTTCTTGGCGATGAGCTCACGGTAACGGTTGATGTCCTTGCGCATCAGGTAATCGAGCAATTTGCGACGCTTACCTACCAACATCTTGAGTGCACGCTGAGTCGTATGATCCTTCTTGTTGACCTTCAAGTGTTCGGTCAAGTGGGCAATACGGTATGAGAATAATGCTATCTGGGCCTCGGGAGAACCAGTGTCAGTATTGCTTTTGCCGTAAGTGCCAAAGATCTCTTTCTTTTTCTCTGAATCTAAGTACATTACAATAAGTTTTTAAAAAATATTTCGTAAAAGCGGTGCAAAGATACAACCATTTTTTGAAATAGCGGCACTTTTTAGCAAATATTTTCCTAAAAACTTGGCTATACAAGCCCTGGCAGGTTGAACAGGCGCTGAGCATTGCGGTCGGTAGCGGCACTGACGGCTTCAGGAGTGACACCTAATTGCTTGGCGATGAAGTCGTTGATGTGCGGGATAAAGGCGCTCTCGTTGCGCTTACCACGGTGGGGCACAGGCGTGAGATAGGGGGCATCAGTCTCCAGCAGCAGCCTGTCGAGCCCGATGGCGGGCAACAGAGCCGGCACGGTGCTTTTCTTGAAGGTGACCACGCCGTTAACGCCAAAGTAGAAATCACCGTGCTGGCGCACACGCTCGACATCGGCAGGCGTTTCTGCAAAGCAGTGGAACACGCCAGGTGGCACGGGGCAGTCCAAGTGATCGATGACGTCAAGGATGTCGTCAAGAGCCTCACGGCAATGGATGATGAATGGCACACCCAACTCGTGGCACCAGTGCAGTTGGATGTCAAGGGCATGGCGCTGCTGCTCCCGCCAAGTCTTGTCCCAATACAGGTCGATGCCAATCTCGCCGATGGCGACGATGGGGTACTGGTCAAGCATGGGGCGCATCTTGCCGAGCACGTCAAGGTAGTCGTCATGAACATCCTCGGGGTGCAGGCCCAGCGTCATGGAGATGTAGTCGGGATACTGCTCATGCAGTGCGGCAAGGCGTGGCACGCTCTCCAGGTTCTCGTTGGGGAGGATAATGTGGCGCACACCCGCCTCACGGGCACGCTCGACAACAGCATCGCGATCCACGTCAAAGGCATCGCAATAGATGTGAGAATGACTGTCGATCATATTTTTTAATTAGGAATTAGAATACACGGCCTGCTAGGCGGTTGGATAGAGCGATGAAAGCTTGCTTGTCGTTGTCACTCATCTTGACCTGGGAGAAGGCTGCCAGGGCGAGGTCATTATAGTGGGTGATGGCGTCTTCGGCAAGCTGGCGCACGCCAAGCCGCTCATACAGGGCTGTGACGCCAGCCACCTTGTCCTCGCGAGAAGAGAATGGGTCGTTAAGCCAGTGCCGCAACTCGTTGGCATCGTCGCCTTGGGCCAGTTGCATGGTGTTGATGAGCAGGATAGTCTTCTTGTTGTTCATGATGTCCCCGCCGATTTCCTTGCCGAAGGTCTTGGGGTCGCCCCACACGTCGAGCACGTCGTCACGCAACTGGAAGGCGAGCCCCATATTGACACCCGCCTGGTAGAGCAGGTCGGCCTGGTCCTCGTCAGCGTTGGCGACGAGAGCTCCTGTCTTGAGGGCGCAGCCTAAGAGTACCGAGGTCTTCAGCCTGATCATGTTGATATATTCCTCGACGGTGACGTCGTTGCGGTACTCGTAGTCCATGTCCCACTGCTGCCCCTCATAGATCTCGATGGCGGTTTTGTTGAACAGGTCCATAATGGGCCAGCATGCGCAGCGTGCGATATACTGTGTGGCGATGGTCAGCATCGTGTCGCCGCTCAAGATGGCCGTGTTGTCGTTCCAGCGGCGGTGCACGGTGGTTTTGCCGCGGCGTACGTCGGCGTTGTCCATCACGTCGTCGTGCAGCAGGGTGAAGTTATGGAACATCTCCAGGCCGACAGCCGCATCGATAGCCTTGGCCGTTTCGCCGCCCATCGCGTCACACGCCATGAGGGTGAGTACAGGGCGAACGCGTTTTCCTCCCAACGCCATGTGATAGGCGATGGGTTCGTAAAGCTGGCTGGGCTCAGCAGGGTAGGGGATGTTGGCGATAGCCTGATTGACTAACTCGAGATACTCTTGGAATGTCTTCATATCATTTAGTTTACGGTTTTATTCTTTTTCTTCAGTCCAGCGCGATAGGCATTCTCAAAGGTTTGGAAGTCGGCTGGAGTGTACATCCCGCGCAGCATGTTGATGCGCGCGTTGATGTCGTTGGTGTCGGCATCGGGCTGGTTCGCATCATCAGCAAGGGCGGTGCCCAAGGCTGCGGGCCGCGAGGACTGTACGTACACGTTCATCTGCTCGCGCATCGAGAAGCCGTCGACGATGGCCTGCAGTGTGCTGTCAAACACCTCGGCATGACGCTGGTAGCCAATGGTATAGCACAGCCAATGGATGAGTGCCAGGTAGTCTGAAGCCGAATCGGTGTCAAATTGCCGTTTCATCAGCAGGTCCACCATGGGAGGCGCCTTGAGTTGGGCGAGTTCACGCGGGGAAAGCACGATGATATGTGCGGCCTGCGTCAGTGAGTCGCGCCCGTCGTCGAGCAGCACGCTGGCAAAAGCGCGGTTGGCCGCCTTTGTCTCCCACGGCCAGAACAGGCTGTCTCCACGCAGGGCATTGAAGCGCTCTACCGCTTGCCGCATCGCCACCGTGTCGCCCCAAGCGGCAAGGAATTGGCGTCCTGCCGCCTCGCCCCGCTTGCTGGCGCCGTCACAGGCGGTCAGCAACAACATCAGGCCTAACAGTATTAATGGCAATCGTTTCATTTCTCGTTGTCGGGGAATATGGAGTTGTACAATGGACGGTCCTTCTCCTTGAGATAGGAGCGGAAGGCCTCGTCAAAGGCGCGTACTGCCGCTGAGTCCCGCTTGAGTGCATACACGCTCTGCTTGGCCTTGGCGTCCATGACCGCACGCTCCATCGACATCGTGTCGGTATGGTCCACCGCCACCAGGGCCGCTGCGGCTCTCATGCCACTGTCGCGCGCCTCGGCGTCCAGCGGCGACTTCTTTTCGGCACAACCGCCCAAAAGCAGCGTTATAGCAGTCACGGTATATAAGAGATATCTCATAGCATTCAATCGCTTATTTGTGGCGCAAACTTACAAAAAAAGTCTCAATCTACTGCACTGTTTGAGTGCAAATGTGTATCTTTGTCCCCAGATAATCAACATTAAATTGGTAACAACAGCAATGAAAAAGATTACGATAGCCATTGACGGTCATTCGTCGACGGGCAAGAGCACGATGGCCAAGGTGCTGGCACGACGCATCGGATACGCCTATGTGGACACTGGGGCGATGTACCGGGCTGTGACGTTATATGCCCTGCGCAACAAGCTCATCAAGGGTGAAAAGGTGGACGAGAAGGCCCTCAAGGAGCACCTCAAGTGCGGTGACATCACCATCACCTTCCGCCCCACCAAGGAGGGTAAGAGCGTGACTGTGCTCAACGGCAAGAACGTGGAACGCTACATCCGCTCGATGCGCGTGAGCAACGTGGTGAGCGTTATCGCAGCCATCGGTTTTGTGCGCAAGGCGATGGTCAAGCAGCAGCAGGCCATGGGCAAGGACAAGGGCCTTGTGATGGATGGCCGTGACATCGGCACTGTGGTGTTCCCCGACGCCGAGATGAAGGTGTTTGCCACAGCGAGTGCCCAGGTGCGTGCCCAACGCCGCTTTGACGAGCTGCGGGCCAAGGGTGACACCACCACGACGTTTGAGGAGGTGCTGGACAACGTCACCGAGCGCGACCGCATTGACAGCACGCGCAAGGAAAGCCCCCTGCGCCAGGCCGATGATGCCGTGGTGCTCGATAATTCCAACATGACGATGGCTGAGCAGGATGAATGGCTGTACCAGCTCTACCTGGAGAGAGTGAAGAGTTAACAGTTAACAGTGAACAGTTAACAGATAATAGATAATAGATATTTTGGGCTTAAGGGTTGGCAATGGCTGTGATTGAGATCGATAAGGGCTCGGGATTCTGCTTTGGGGTGACGACTGCCATTCGTAAAGCAGAGGAGGAACTTGACAACACGGGACATCTGTATTGCCTGGGCGATATCGTGCATAATACTGCCGAGGTGGAGCGCCTTGCCAATCGTGGCTTGGAAACCATCACCCACGAGCAGTTGGAGCACTTGCATGACGTGAAAGTGCTGCTGCGTGCCCATGGGGAGCCTCCCGAGACTTACGAGACCGCCCGTCGCAACCGCATCGACATCATTGACGCTACCTGCCCAGTGGTACTAAAGCTGCAACAGCGCATCAACGCCACCTTTACCGCTGCCGAAGCCGGTAAACCCTCACCGCAGATTGTCATCTACGGCAAGCGTGGCCATGCCGAGGTGCTGGGACTGGTGGGGCAGACGCAAGGCCGTGCCACAGTCATCGAGAACATCGACGAACTTGACAAAATCGACTATACGCGCGACATCTACCTCTACTCACAGACCACCAAGAGCGTGCAGGAGTTTGGGCGCATCGTCGAGGAAATCAAGCGTAGGGTGGGCGAGGGTGTGACCTTCCGTAGCTTTGACACCATCTGCCGCTCGGTCGCTAACCGCATCCCGCAGATACGCGAATTTGCCTCACAACATGAACTCATCCTCTTTGTCAGCGGAGCCAAGAGCAGCAATGGACGCATCCTGTTCGCCGAGTGCAAGGACGCTAACCCTAACTCGTACCTGATCAGTGGCGAGGGGGACATCGACCCGTCATGGCTTGAGGGCAAGGAGCGTATCGGCATCTGCGGGGCGACATCCACGCCCCGTTGGCTCATGCAGCGTGTGAGCGATGCCGTCCAGAAACTGACTGAATCATAAAAACGCTAAAAGCTACCAGCTGATAGCTAAAAGCAACAATATTATATGACCAAAAAAAACCTCATCATCGTCATCATCCTGCTTTCTGTCATTGACCTGGTGGCAGCGGGCTGGTATATGTCACGCCGCATCGAGACCGGCAACAAGGGTGATAGCCTCTTTGGTGGACGCGACTCCACCGACGTGATTACCGAGGCCGACACCGTGGTGACCACCAACGTGGCCGACGTCTTTGATAAAGAGCAGCACAACGCCTACTATTATATCGGTAACACGCCGGCCGTCGGCGGTGACAAGAGCACCTGTTACACCAGCATCAAGCACGTCAAGGTGCGTTGGCCCCAGTCGATCAATGGCAATGAAGAAATCGAGGAACTTAACAAGGCGCTCATCAGCAAGGCTTTCGGCAACTCCCACTCACAGTTGAAGGATGCGCGCTACGTTTATCTGAACACCCCGACCTTCAATAAGCCCATGGGTGATGACTATCACAGTTCGGTCAAGGCACCGCGCATCGTCCCCATTTATGGCAACGTGAGCCAGGTGCTCGTCTATCCCTACATGACATCGCAGCGCCTGCTGGTGATGAAGGTTGACAAGGTGGAGTATAACGGTCATGCCACCGTCGAGGATAACTATTTCATCCACTACGACCGCGTCCGTCACCGTGTGCTGTCGCGCATCGACATCCTCACCGCCGACGTGAGCAAGGAGAACCAGCTCTTAAAGCTCATCAACAAGAAGATTGACAACCTGAACCGTAGCCGTGGCGACAGCAACCGCCTGCAACACGCCCTCAATGTGCCTGCCGAGCTGTGCTGCAGTTCCAAGGGCATCCTGTTCCAGTTCCGTCAAGGTTCGATTTCGTCAGGCCCCGTCGAGGTGCAGATTGACTATGACGATGTCAAGCCATACCTCACCGAACGTTTTGCCCAGATGTTGGCTAATAATGAGGACTATCATATCTACAAGGAAAGCCTCAAACCCGAGGCCGTGAATGCGTCAAAGCCCCAACCGGCATATTCAAGCGTGAGCGCACCCGCGCCCGAGAAGGAAAAGAGCACTGCCTCAAATGCTTACAGCAGCACTCAGCACAAGAAAAGCAAATATAATAACGGCTATTACCATAAGAAGAGCCACAGTAACCGCTATTACCGCGGGGGTAACTATTATCACCGCAACGACAGCAAGGGCAGCTACAGCAATAGCGGCAATAATTACCAGCAGCAATCAGTTAAGCAAGGATATAAAAGTCGGAAATATTATAGCGGGGCAAAACGCAAATCTGGACGTTACGGTTACTCTGGGAAGCGGCATTGGAACCGTCGCCGACGCTGAGCCCTCGTGCCTCCAGGGCCTGACGCATGGTCTGCAGGGCAATCGCTTCGGTGTTGTTGTCCTTGCTCAGGTGGCACATGAACACATATTGCATCCCTTCATGGTAGTTGTCGGCGACAAACTGTGCAGCCACCTTGTTGTCCAGGTGCCCCTTCTCGCCGCTGACGCGGTCCTTGAGCATCTGGGTGTAATGCCCCTCGATTAACATCTTGTAGTCATAGTTGCACTCGATCATCAGGTGATTGGCGCGGCTCATGTAATGGGCGGCGCGCTCGGTGATGATGCCCATGTCGGTGGCGACGACAAACCGCTCACCCTCATACTCGATGCTGAATCCCACACTCTTCACATCATGGCTCGTTTCAAAGGCCGTGATCTCCATATCCAGGATACGGAAAGGTATCTCCTTGAAGATGGAAACATGGTGGTCACGGATGCGGCTTGAGATGCGGCATCGCTGCAGCATCTGTCCCATCACGCCCATGGTGCAATACACGCTGCAATGGCAACGGCTCACTGCGGCATACAGACACCGCATGTGGTCCTGATGGGCATGGGTGAGCAGTACACCCTTGATCATGTCAGGATACACACCGTTGCGTTCCAGTACGTCAAAGGCTTGGTCGAGTGTGGGGACGTCTTGGCGCTCGGGATTCTTTTTCTTGCGGTGGTACTTCACAGGCTCACGGATGCCGGCGTCGATGAGGATACCGCCGCGAGGCGTGCCCAAATAGGCACAGTTACCGCTACTGCCGCTGCCAAAGCTGATGAAGCTCAGCCCCTTGCCTAAGCCCGTGTGACGCACAGCCGGTTCAACGTCATGTTGCGGCGTCACGGCTTCTGGCGTGTCGTTCCCATCCACGTCAAAGGCAATCTTCAACGGCTTCCCGTCGTTGGTGTATCCTTTATATTTGTGACCTGCCATAATAATGCCTCGTTACGATTAATTGAACAACAGGAAGATAGTGGGAATCTTGTGGTAGTCATACTGTGCCTGCCGCCATTGCCCGATGGTGCGGGTGACGATGCTCTGGTTCTCGCCCGTGATGTCGCTTGCCACACACAGCCGCATCGATGCCGGCAACTGGTTGGCCAGGTCCGCAATCAGCTGGTTGTTGCGATAGGGAGCCTCGATGAAAATCTGGGTCTGGCGCTCACGCTCGATGCGGCGCGTCATCTCCTTGAGCCGCGCCTGTCGCGCATGGCCATCAACCGGCAGGTATCCCTCGAAGGCAAAACGCTGCCCATTGAATCCCGATGCCATCAGACTCATCAGGATGCTTGACGGCCCTACCAGCGGGAACACCTTGTAGCCACGGCGCTGAGCGATGGCGACCAGGTCGGCGCCCGGGTCGGCAACCGCAGGGCAGCCCGCGTCGCTGATGACACCCACCGCCTCGCCACGACTGATATGCTCCAACATCGCCTCCAGAGCCGCCGTGTCCTTGAGGTCGGTGTGCTCATTGAGTTCATTCATCGTTAGGCCGTCAATGTCGATGTTACGGTCGCATTTCTTGAGGAAACGCCGTGCCGACCGAAGGCTCTCGACGACAAAATAGCGAATCTCACGCACAACATCGATGTTGTGCATGGGCAACACCCTATCCAGTGCCACGTCACTCAACTGGGTGGGAATCAAGTATAAACCAGCTTCCAAGGTCATCATTACGTGCTATCTTGTCCAGACAATATGCAAAGGTACATAAAAGTTTTAACTTATAAAGATAATTACCCTTATCGGTTAATTTTTTTGTAGCCTCACACAAAAAAAATCAGCACTACTCTCCCGAGCCATGCTGACAATCATGTTTAACCCTAAAAAACCTCCAAAAATTATGAGTTCGAACCTATATCTGCAATTACCGTGCCAACTTTTTATAGACATAAATAACTGATATTTAGATTGTTATTGCAATCGGTTTTCGGGCTCGCTTCCATAGATTTGCCATTAAAATGGCTAAAATGACACAAAATTTGGGTACAAAAAGGGTTCAAAATATTACCATAAATAGTAGTGTGTGATCAAATTCTGTGTCAAAATTATGAGCAAAAAAGGACAAATATTTTACAGAGAGAGCAAGTTGAAATTCTATTTACGCAATTCGCATTCAACGCATCCCTGCCAGATATATCTCGTTGCAAGCATCGATGGTAAGCGTTATCGTATATATACCAAGATGAAGGTTTATGCCAGCCAATGGGATCAAGAGAGGCAGCTTGCAGTGATATCGAATGTGCAGAGTAAGCAGGATAATCGTAACAACAATATTGCCAACAATTATTTAAATAAGTTGAGAGGCTATTTTTCTGAATTTATTGAGTATATTTGCAACAATAATGTCGACGACATAGCAGAAACACTTAAAAAATTCATCTATAGAGATATGGCTAAAAAGAAAATCAACCTCGTTTATGTTGCAGCTGATGCTCTGGAGTATTACCATAACTACGTTAAGCCATCTATCAAGGACAGCACAAAACGACAAAGCGAATCGCTCCTGAGTGAGTTTGGCCGTTTTGTTGACACCTTGCGGGAGAAAGATAAAACCATGCAGATATTTAGCCAGAGAGGTTTGAATATGTATAAGGAGTATCTGATAGACAAGATGAACAAAAGTAAAGAAGATGATAGCAGGAGAAACTTCGGAGTCGGTCAATTGAACCGTTGTGGTGCCATCATCGCCTTGCTGATCAATAAAGTGCTCGTCCCCCAAGAAAAAGCCCCCAGCCCTGTCGTTTGGATTAAAGTTGATGATCCTCGTAGAGAAGACCAAATGGGGCATATCCCTCTGCTAGATAATGAAGTTGCTGCAATAGAGAGTTGTTCTGGCCTAACCCTAGTTGAAGAAGAATACCGTGATGTGTTCTTGCTTCATCTTGAGTGTGGCCAGCGTGTTTCTGACTTGGCTAAGCTGCTCACGGGGAACTATAAGGTCAAGCAAGGAAAGAAATATAAGTATATCGTTGTTTCTACAACGAAGGAGAACATCAATGCGATTATTCCCATAACTCCCAAGGTTACAATGTTGATGGACAAAATCAAGAACCATACGCTTGTTGACCCGAAGGAATTTGAAGAAAAGACGAAAGGTAAAGGCAATAATACATATAATGAAGCAATTAGAAGAATAGCTAAGAAAGCAGGATTAGACAGGGAGATCGTCAAAATTGACTCAACTCAAAAAGAAGTAAGGAAACCGTTATATAAGACTTTATCCAGCCACGATGCTAGATGCACGTTTATAACTAACATGATCAGGAAGGGCGTCAGTCCAGAACGGTTGTGCCGCATGACTGGCCACGCCAATGATGAGATGATTAAACGAGTCTATGCTCAGCTCACTGTAGAAGATGAAATCAACCGAATCGAATCCGACCTGTATAGCGACGTCGACGACGATGAAGCCCCTATGGAGGAACTACCGCCCACAACGATTGCCCCTCAAAATACTGCAGCTGTTCATGAGGCAAAACCATCACCATTTATAAGTGATTTACCAAATTATAACCAAACAGATGTTTTTGATCGAGATAATTATATTAAAGGACTTGAGGATGTTGTCAAGACGGCCTTGACAAAAGCAGATTCTATGCGTGATGTATTTATTCTAGGATTAGAACTATTTAATCGTTTTGGCGAGAAACAATATAGCAAGATCAAAAAACGATTGAAAGGCAATTGTCCTAAATCAGTAGATGATGCTAGAGGGTTTTGGAAGAAGATATTATTATATTGTGATAAGGCCACAAACGGAAGACAATTTAATTTATATTATTCAAAAGGGGCTTTGGAATCAATAATAAAACACTTCTACTTGCTTGTTCTCATAGAAAATGCGAGAGAAAAACAAATAGGGGAGGAAGTGGTTCTTACACTAGAAAAGTTCCTTGAAAGAGTATCTGAAGAAAGCCCACTTGTAAAGCATATGGATTTATTATTGCCCAATAGAAATATAATTATTCCTGCGATAGCTTTTTTGTTACCAATTGCTGTATCTATACGTTATGCTTTGTATAATCGTCCTTACGTTGATTCATTCTTAGAAAGTGAGGATCTATATACATTAAATCGTATACCAAATTGGGAATTAGTGCATAGAGAATTGCGCAAATTTCCACCCTTAAAACTGGAGGCTTTAATTCAGAATACAGATTGTCCCCAAGATGTTAAAATCACATTATATGGGTCAATTGTTTCAGGAGATGTGAATCTTTTTGCAAACACTATTCAAAAATATGATCGGCAATATCACGAAATTATTGAGTTGGCATATATTGCAGGGTATTTCAACCAGATGATCGAGGCGCTTGATGAATTGACGAATCCCAATAAAAACACATTTTTTTCATCTAACGCATTTGATAGAGCTCATGACCTTCTATTAACAAAGAATCCTTTTCGGAATCTTGATCCTAAAATGCCAGATTCTGTTGGACACTATTTATATATGATTGACAACGCATTCAGAATGATTGAGCAATTAAAAAAACGTGCTATTCCATCAGAGATAAAAATATACAATAGATTATTAGAACGTATTGATAGTTATCCAGAACTAAAGAATGCATATGAAGAGTGCCAAGCTCAAATAGAATCAACATTATCCACCGAGAAACCAGAAGGAATAATAAAAAAAATAAAGCCTGAAGTCCCCTTTGAGGACTTAGAAATCTTCAAATCTGAAACTAATCTCAACGAACTAAAACGTGAAGAGCTGCTGTCATCGATTAATAGTGATATTCTTGAACAAGGGGAAGGCACATTCAAGGAGTTTATCAATTACTTAGCCTATTCAGGTTGCATTGATGATGATGACTCAGTAAAGCAGTTGATGGCCTATAGATTTACTGGAAAATGCCGACCAAAAGGAGACTTGGAAAAAATCCCTTGGAATCCGGACAAACTGAATGAATTAGCATATGTGGTTCGCTATTCTTCATTAAAAGGTATTAATGGAAAATACAAAAAAGCTCGCGATTTTTTTGAAGGGCCAAAATTCCCTGCCAACATTTCGATTATAAGAACATATGCTGATAGTGCACCTCTTGAATTCAGGTCCAAACTCCATAAATTATATCCGAAAATGTTTCCAAAAAATTAACAAAGCACAATCCCCTGAAGCATCAATTTGCTCCAGGGGATTCTATCATGCTCGTATGGAATGGGAACAACTTTATTTTGATTCATTATTCGAGATGTCAAACCCGAGTTTTTTGAGTCGAGCTATTACACCTCCATCACTTCGTTGTACCTGTTTTGATATCTTGTTAATAGGGACGCCCTTTTTATATAGGGAAGAAACAAGGTCTTCTTCCTCTTTGCTCCATCTTTCATGAGAATTCTTTCCATACTTTTCTTTCATCTTTTTCAAGTATTCACTTGATTGATTTGATTTTTGGGCAGCAATCTCAACATCTTTTTTAATACTGTTATAAAGCAATTTCATGAAAACATCCAACTCATCTGGCTTAATGATAATAAAGCGGGATTCTGGATCGCCTTCAATTTCTGCTTTTCTTTGACGAATGACTAGATACCTTTGCTGTCCTTTCTGCTCGATTGAGAAACTGGTTTCTCCAGCAAATGATTCAAAAGAATCTGTCCAAATAATTGTTTTTTTCTCCATAATAAATCTTTTTAATCGTTAGTACTATATGCTGATTGCACTGTTTTCTTAATCTCTTCAGCAGTAAATCCATTCGCTCGATCTTGGTAGTAAATCACAAGATAATCTTCAGCAAATTGTTCCGGAATTCCGCTATCCTTGAAGAACGAGGCCAAGATGAAAAGGTTGCAGTTCCGGTTACCTTTCTGCATCGAATAGTACTTCTCAAATAATTCATGTTCTTCAAGAATCCGTTTCCGAATCTCTGTAGTATCGCTGAGCGCTGGGATGCATTTGGAATTGTCCTTCTTCTTGCTCTGTTTCGCTACTGGCTTAGTTGTGGATTGTGGAAATGTATCTATGTCCACATGAAAAGCAATAGCACTGTCATTGATATAAATGTCCTTGTCCGCACTCATGAAGCAAGCTCTGGATACATGTCCGCAACTGGTATCAAAATTCAGATCCGTCCGCCCTGTGAGCCCCAATCTTTCACCCAAAAAAGAATACATATCATGGAATCGCATAGGGTCGATGAGGTCATGAAGCACTAAAACCTTTAATCCATTTTGGGATGGTGATCTGAAGATAGACAGCACACAAGGAAATGCTTCTAGTCTGTTTTTCTCACCTTGTAGATCCATCACATCATCAAGATCGATACAAACGACTCCAGACATATCGATTAAAGCTTGATCCTCTCTCTTTTGAAAAGTTCCATTCGGGCAGAACACCGGTAAGAGTTTTTCTTTCAATTTGTTCCGTGTGGACTTGTCCTGTTCTTTAGCAATGACATCAATTATTCTTTTAATTGATTTATCACATTCCCCAATTTTTCTCAAGAGCTCCATCAACGGCACATGATTAGGGTAGTTCACTGCTTTAATGTTAGAAAAAAAACTAACTACAATATCCATCTTGACCATATTATTATGTTTTAAAAAAGTACGACTAATGACCATTTATTTTTATTATTCAATATCCCTATATAGGATAGTAAATATTTTTGGTTCAGTTAGTTAACTATCAAAATAACTAAAAAAACAAATAATCTATGAGATAGTTAAACTTATTTGATAAAGAGAAAGAAATCTTATCAAGTTATCGTAGCGCGATTTTGCCTTTCTGTCTCTTGGTATGATATTATATAATTCATCAAGCGAGATAGTGATGTTATAGGGTAAGTTACTTTCTATAGCATCTCTAATCTTGCTGTCGTATGAATAAAGAGCAACCAAATCCATGATGTATTTCTTTTCCGGCTTTTTCTTCGCTACGATAGGCTTAGGTACCCCACAGATAGTACATGTTGACAGTGAGTTTGATCTGAAATATTCTTGAACTTTATAAATTCTGTCTTTTCTCAAATCATCAGTATAGTACACTCTGATAGGTAATCCTTTGTGCTGTCTGATCCTTAACCGGCATATAGTCTGAATAAGCAGTGATTCCATATACTGCTCATAGTCGCAATTGAGCCCGAACATGTGATTGATATCGTTGACAATATTCTCAGGAATATTCCATTCTCCAAAGAAAACGACCGTAGTATAATCTCTGAATTCATTTGATCCCCTGTCATGGCCACTCCCACGATAGATAACGCTGAATTTATCTTGATTTATTCCAGCATCAGAAGCAAGATAATCGCTCAACAACTTACAAAAATCGCTTTCTGGCTTCTTGTCTGCTTCCAGTTCATCAATGCTTGTCCGCTGGAGATACAAGCTCATCCAGGTAATAATGAGAACGCGACCTTGTTCAGATTCTTTTTTTACAATTTCCACCAGGCCTTTGAGATACTTAGATACCTCGGTTTTATTCCACCCTGTTAAACTCTTTCTGGTGAATGGAAGCGGAAATTCAGTGAAGGAGATATCACTGCTGTATTTTGAACCTGTAATGGGGAGAATTCTTGAATCGGTGCTACTGGCCAAACAATCGATTGTTCCGTCAAAAAGTACAACACGTGAATTGTTCTTGAGTGAATCCAAGTTTATTTTAGCCAATTTAAAGTTGTTGTTCTGTTGAATTTGAGAAAACAGATAATTCAGCTTGTATTTCTCAAGTCTATTACCCAGTTTCATCAGATTCAACCCACTACACTTGTATGCTGCGTTCATCATGACCATATCCTGATAAATGTGTTGGTATAACTTGTTGTCTGGATCGATTAGTTTCCCATTTAACCCAGGCTGGTCATCAATATAGGTTAATACGTTCTTCAGTTCTATCGGGTCTACAGGTTGTTCTGGATAGAAATTAATCAATTCATCGACGAGTATCAATCCTCTACAAGTGTTATGGTAGGCGGTAAATAAAGGCATCGGATCTAACTGAAACCGTGCTGATGTAATAACCAGGACATCAAAATTACGTAATGATTCTGGATCGTTACGGTAGTTGAGAAGTCTGTCACTAGATAACTCGCCGCTATGAAGAATATAGGTGCCTATCGGTTGGAGTTGGGACCTTAAGTCCTCGGCCGCATCTATAGTGGGAACAACAATAAGAACGCCGTCACTTCTGTATTTCTGGGCGATTTCTGCAATGATGGTCGTTTTGCCAGCCCCGCAACCTGAAGAGACAAAATATAGCCCATTGCTCTGGGGAAAGTCAATGCTGCAATTTAGGAACTGCATCATCGGTTTTCCTCCAGTTTCGATAAGCTTAATCGGTTGTTGACTATTAATCATTGTAGAATATTGGTTTGAATTATAGCTAATCATATAAGATGATATGAAAATAAATCCCGCTCCGCAGATACGCCGCAGAGCGGGATAATTAGAGATTACTCTTTGCTTTGGTATTCCTCAAAGAGTTGGTGGATTTTTGAACGAGCCACGTCATAGCGAGAGAACTTATGAGGAACGCCGTTCACATCTTCAGTCTTACCAGCTGACTGATTAATAGCTGTAACCTCGCCCTGTGTGAGGGAGCCGATAAACTTTGTGATGACATTAGCGGCATCCTTCAAGGTCGTGGTACCATCAGCTACAAGGTCATGCATCTTTTCAATAAGATATTTAGATACCTCCTTTGAGCCGATCATCCTGGAATCGAGTCCTGCAGTCTTGAGTGTCTCGTAGATTTCGCGACCATACTTGTTGCTTCCCTCGGTGAGTCTATTTCTAGTCTCAACATCACTCTGTGCCTTATAGAGGCGGTTAGCTGTGGGTTGACGTTTGTATGTCCCGGTGGCATAGCCCCAAGCAGCGATTTCAGAGCAACCCTCTGTGGTGTATTTTTTTACGAGCTCAAGAGTCTCGGTTACTTCCTTGTTGACCCCAGGAAGGTTGCAGCTATTCAGGAGGGATACCAAGTAATCAGTACCCTTCCAAGGGCGGGTCGAGATGTTGGACTCCCCTAACATGGTGAGGACTTTGGGCCGCTCGATCTGAGGGAAGATAACAGGAAGGTCGTAAGGATGCTCATCTTGTTTGCGTTCCAGATTGAGGCGCGTGACTGCTTCATCTCGATGTAGACCATCGATAATGACGAGATAACGGTCTATATCGGGGTCGTCGAGTGAAAGTTGATTGCCTTTCTCGTCCACGACCTCAAGGCCTTGCTCTAAACAGGCTCTTGCGGATACGACCAAGATCGGACTAATGATACCATTGCTACGCTTGATGGACATCATTTTTTTCTTAACAACCTTGTCGTTGACTTCGCGGTTATTCTTCAGTCCGGCTTTCTTGAATCCTTGAGAAGAGAGCTCGTCCCATGTGTAGATTCTGCATGGGTCAAGACCGATGGGAATAACACTAGCTTGATTAGCGATTTCATCCACAGGACTGCCCGCTGTGGTGGCCTGCTCATTTGCATCCAGAGCAGTAGGGATGTCATTCGGAGTCGATACTTTAACAGCATTCTTCTCTTTCATAACTTCATTGTTTGAGTTTGTTGTTTCCTGAGCGTTGATGTTCTGCTCAGTCTCGTTTACGCTGTGGCTCTTAGGAGCCGGATCAATTGAATTTTTCATTTCTTCAATTTTTTGTTGTTAATTAATAATGTATATTGTGAAATGCTTCAACTCGGCTGTAGCACTTCTGCTATGGTTTCACGTGCATTGTTTAAGATGCCCGTTCGCCCTTAGCCCTGGCAAAATTAGAACCGCAAATTCGGGCGGCCAAAACTTGTAGTGAAATGTAGTGAAGTGTAATGGATTGTAGTCCAGTGCATTGATTTATAGACACTTGCACGATGTCCATTTCAGTGATTTTTGGGGAAGATGTTATTAGACTAAAAGCACACTAAAAGATGCCGTCCAAGAGTGGCATAGATCCCTTATATACAAGAATATAACACATGGCCCATTCATGTGCAGCCCAGATTACATAAAAGGAGGCGGCTTTATTTGGGCCATGACTATATATCATACCGTGATCATAGCCCTCAGCGAAGAGTTGATGCGCTTTTGATCACATCTTGACGTTAGAATCTAGCAGTTTTCAAATTGCCACTCGTGCGACCTGATTTCTGTATAGAGAGTCAAGGAAAGATTACAGGTTATATACCCACCGAAGAGGTGGATATAAGCCTGTTTTCTTTTTCCCTCTTTAATACCTGATATGATGATTATATGCTAGGAATTCAAGCCAAAACACCGTCGAGATTCATAAGCAAAATATCGTTTTATTTTTCTGGAACAACCTAATTTACCCCGTTCTCAGAAAAATAAAAGCACATTTTTTAATTTGAAAACTCAGCGAAATTCAATAAAAAAGCTCCGTTTTCGCTGATTTTTAAAGAGGTTTTTTGGCCGAATTTCAGTTTCATTTTTGAAATTGTCATTCGGGTGAATAAAGGGTAAATAAAAAATAAGCACGTTGAAACATGCTTATTTTACTAGTAGAAAACGCTATATGTATCACTTGTTTTCAAATATCTTTTGTAGTTTCGCTGTATCAGATCTATATTGATTCTCGTTCAGATAATTTAATGCGGAGTAAAGCTTATTCATCTCTTCCGCTTTAATCAATGCTCCAAAAAGAGATTTAAAACGAGGATCTTTCTTGGCTTTTACATCTTTTGTGACTTTTATAAACTCTTCCAATCGAGTAGGAAGACCATACTCTTCAAGATGAACACCTAATTCAGCTGAGCAATCCAATATGAAACGGTCCATTGCAGGGCTTACCATGACCAAGTAGTGAGGACGCTCCCTGTGTTTAAGTAGTGAGAGATGCTTTGTATTAGCAATTTCGATAAACTCATTCACATACGAGGGCTTGCGCTTGTCATTATCAATAATGCCAATAGAGAACTGATCCTTTAGATTTGTCTCCTTCATGCTTCTAGCAACTTCATTACAGCCTTTTTTATGGTTTACACCAGATGAATTTAGCAGAAATTCAGTAAGGCTTGTGTCAATGTAGCATTCTGGGACTACATGCCAGTCTTTCATTTTCATATCAGCCTAAGGTCTCTATGTTAAAGAATGCATCTACACCAAAGTCATATATAGCCTGAATATCTTCTT
>Ga0310695_10006283_pt1 | contig 19770 bp, 18 predicted proteins | sample RumenRJG_04DNA_FD_203882 | JGI IMG/M metagenome (GOLD analysis project Ga0310695, IMG submission 203882) | Bovine rumen microbial communities from Lethbridge, Alberta, Canada - RJG_04 (v2) (version 2) | ecosystem: Host-associated > Mammals > Digestive system > Stomach > Rumen | place: Canada...
TTTGATTGGACAATGGCTGTCCTTATCCTGCACTTGATAGTTTTTTTAGTGCGCCTTTGGATAGCTCGATGGTTACGTTTCTGCAACGGCGCGTCAGAGGTTTTGTTTTGATTGGACAATGGCTGTCCTTATCCTTTGTTTTTATTGTTTTATAGACAGTTAAGGATAACGCCTTTTTTTAATCATTTGTACACGTTACAAAATAATTGTAGTGACAGGGCTTGCCCTTGTCAGGCAGCAGCGGCTGCTAATATCATATTTATATTTTAAACAGAAAGGTAAACGATAATGAAAAAATTATTCACTCGCATCTTGTGTATTGCCTTGGCGGTTTGCTCCGCGATGGCGCTCACTGCCTGCGGCAATCAAAAAGAGGAGGGCTCCTCTGCAACTTCCACTACAGCCGAAACGACCGCCGCCGCAGAAGTGACTGCCGCAGCGGACACAACGGCTGCTCCCGAATCGGTCGAGCAGACGACGGCAGACCCTGCCGCCATCAAATATGAGACCGACCTGACACAGCTGCACGCGCTCACCAAGCCCGGCGACCTGTTTACGGGCTACTGGCACATTACCGACGGCGTCGGCAAAAAGCTGACGCACTTTGTTTTCGGCTTTGACGGCAACAAAAATGCCTATCTGCTGATCGGCACCACGGGCTTTATCGGTGTTTACGACATTCACGTTGTTGACGGCGTAGACACGTTCAGCACCAAGCTGATGTACGGTCTGAACGGCGACTACACCTACGAATTCTCAAAGGATAAAAAAACGGCGGTTTTGACCAATATTGCCAACAAACAAACCACCACCATCGAAAAGCTCGACAGCTACAGCAGCATTCCCGCACCGCCGAAAGACTTTGAAACCGATGAAAAGCTCCTCGGCGCATGGGCGGACGACAACGGCGGTTATCTTTATTTTGGCAAGGACGGCATCATGTATAACTGCCAAAAAAATATCGCGTTCACCTTTTACACCTACACCGCTTCCGGCGGCAAGCTCCACGCGAACTACTCCATGGACAAAGAAAATGAGGAGGATGACACCTACTCCTTCAAGGACGGCAAGCTCATCTTTAACGACTACGCATACAACCGCATCTCCGCGGAAAATCTTCTGTAAAGCAAAACGGCGTGACCTGTCTCACGCCGTTTTTTATATTAAGCAATAATTATGAATTATGAATTACGCATTACAAATTATGAATCGTACTCCTTCAGCTTCCACTCGTCCTTGAGCTTTTCCGTGACGGGAAAGACGCGGAACAGCATCATATTATTCTTGTTGTCCTCGTCGTCCGTCTTTTTGCTCAGGCTGAACACAAAGCCCTGATACCAGTAGGTATCGTCGCTGCCGGTGGTGGTGCGATAGAAAATATCGCGGACCGTCTTGGTTTTGTCTGCCGGCAGACCGCAGACCGCTGCCGCCATCTGCGCCGCTTGGTCGAGCACCGCGTCGCTGTTGTTTTGATTGTTTGTCATGCCCATAAAGTGGCTCATGGTGGTGCCGCAGCCGACATTCATCAGCTTGTCACTCTGCACCTCGACGGTCGCGGTAAAGCTGATGTCGCCTGCCTCATAATACCAATACTGCACCTGCACGCCGTTTTCGTCCGTCTCTGGCTTGCCGTTCATCTGCCACTTGCGGATGTCCATCATCGAAGCGGTTTCGTCTGCGGACTTTCCCTTATTGAATTCCTGCGAAAATTGCAGCAGCGTCATATCAAACCGCATGCCGTTCACATTGTCGGACTCCTCCACCGCATGGATCGCCTCGTCAGCAGTCGCGGCTTGGCTGTTCTGCGGCTTTGCGCAAGCAGACAGGCAGAGCAGCATTGCCGCTGTCAGCAAAGCAATTGCCGCACAAAACATTCTTTTCATAGCCTCACCTCACACAGCTGTTGCATTGTATATATAAGACTTCCGACGCGCCGTTGCAGATACGTTATCGTTCCAACCTACTCTCCAAAGGCGCGCCGGATCAAACCTCAGGTTTGGGTCGCTTCTTCCGTGACCTCTTCCGCTTCGGCGTCATCGTCCGCCACATGCGGAGAACGCGCCAGCGTGACCACCTTGTCGCCCTCGCCCACCTTCATCACGGTGACGCCCTTGGACGGACGCGCACACAGACGGATGGATTCGGCGGCAATGCGGATAATAATGCCTTCCTGCGAAATAATGATCACATCGTCGTCGAGATCGACCACCTTGATGGCGGCAACCTTACCGTATTTATCAATATGATAGTTGGTCAGACCCTTGCCGCCTCTCGATTGCAGGCGGTAATCCTCGGGACGCGACAGTCTGCCGTAGCCCGTCTCGCTGACGGTGAGCACCAGACCGTTCTCGCGCACCACGCTCATGCCGACGACCTCGTCGCCCTCCCTGAGCGAGAGCGCCTTGACGCCGCGCGCCATTCTGCCCATGGGTCGCACGTCGGTTTCCATAAAGCGGATCGCCATACCCAGACGGGTCGCAATGATCACATTGGCGTTGCCGTCGGTCATGCGCACCCACGCGAGGTGATCGTCCTCGTTCAGCTCCAGAGCGATCAAGCCGCCCTTGCGCGCGGTATTGTAGGCATTCAGCTCAATGCGTTTGATAATGCCCTTTCGCGTCACCATGACAAGGTACTTGCCCTCTTCAAATTCCGGCACGCGGATCATCGACGTGACCTTTTCGTCCGGAGAGATCGGGAGCAGGTTGGCAATATTGATGCCCTTTGCCTGACGTGTGCCCTCGGGCACCTCGTAGCATTTCAGGCGGTAGACCCTGCCCTTATCGGTGAAGAACAGCACATAGTCGTGAGAGTTGATGATAAACATCTCGGTGGCGACGTCCTCCTCACGGCGCGACATGCCCGAAACGCCTCTGCCGCCTCTGCGCTGGAGCTTGTAGGTATCCACCGCAAGGCGCTTGACGTAACCGAACTGCGTCAGCGTGAGCACGCACTCCTCCTGCGGAATCAAGTCCTCAATATCCACCTCGCCGCTGATGGCGCAAATCTCGGTGCGTCTGGGGTCGGCGTATTTATTGCGAATCGCAAGGAGCTCCTCCTTGACGATCTCGAGCTTTTTGGTGTCGCTGGCGAGTATCTCGTTATATTCCTTGATTTTTGCCTGCAAAGCGGCGATCTCTTCTTCTATTTTGGCGCGTTCCATATTGGTGAGCTGTCCCAAACGCATCTGCACGATCGCGTTTGCCTGCACCTCGTCCAAGCCAAAGCGCTCCATCAGCGCGGCTCTGGCGGTCGGCAGATCCTTGCTGCGCCGGATGATGGCGATGACCTCGTCGATAAAGTCTATCGCGATCTTCAAGCCCTCCAAAATATGGGCGCGGTCCATGGCTTTTTTGAGATTGAACTGCGTTCTGCGGTGAATGACCTCTTCCTGAAAGTCGATGTAGCAGCGCAGCATATCCTTTAGGGTGAGGATCTTCGGCTGACCGTCCACGATAGCGAGCATGATCGCGCCGAAGGTCACCTGCAATTGGGTATAGGAAAACAGCTGATTGAGCACGATCTGCGGTGAAGCGTCGCGCTTGATGTCGATCTCGATATGCATGCCGGCGCGGTCGGAGTGATCCTCAATGTTGGAGATACCCTCCAGACGCTTGTCCTTGACCAGATTGGCGATATTTTCGATCAGCCGCGCCTTGTTGACCTTGTAGGGCAGCTCGGTCACGATGATCTTGTATCTGCCGTTCTTCGCCTCCACAATCTCTGTTTTGGAGCGGACGGTGATCTTGCCGCGTCCGGTGGCGTAGGCAGCGCGGATGCCGCTTCTGCCCATGATGATGCCGCCGGTCGGAAAATCGGGACCGGGCAGACATTCCATCAGCTCGGCAAGCTCCGCGTCGGGATCGTCGATCAGGGCGCAGACCGCGTCGATGGTCTCGCCGAGGTTGTGCGGCGGGATCTCGGTCGCCATACCGACAGCGATACCGCTCGAGCCGTTGACCAGCAGATTCGGAAAACGGCTGGGCAGCACCACCGGCTCCTTGAGACGGTCGTCGTAGTTCGGCACAAAGTCAACCGTATCCTTGTCGATGTCGGTGAGCATATCCATAGAGATCTTGCTCATACGCGCTTCCGTGTAACGATAGGCAGCCGGCGGGTCGCCGTCTACGGAACCGAAGTTGCCGTGACCGTCCACCAGCATATAGCGCATGGAAAAGTCCTGCGCCAGACGCACCATCGCGTCATATACCGAGGCGTCGCCGTGCGGATGGTAGGCGCCCAGCACGGAGCCGACGGTGTCGGCGCACTTGTGGTAGGGCTTGTTCGGCTCCAGACCTCTCTCATACATGGTGTACAAAATACGCCTGTGCACCGGCTTTAGTCCGTCGCGCACGTCGGGAAGCGCACGCGCCACAATGACGCTCATGGAATAATCCAAAAAGCTCTTGCGCATTTCGTTTTGCAAATCGACGTCGATTATTCGCTTTTCTTTCATCTGCTCGTCCATTCTTATACCTCAATTGTTCACTGCTTATCTTTTGCTTATCTCTTCTTGATGTTGCCGGTCAGCTGCTCATACAGCGCGGGCATCCTCTTTTTTATGCTGCAGGGACGAAAGGTCTTGCTGTCCACCACACCGTGCTCGGTGGTGCCGTAGCCAAGCTCCTCCTCGGTGCCGTCGTCCCGTATTTTCTTGACGGAATAGGCAAACTCGATCCGCGCCGCGGTCACAAGGATGCACCAGGTGCGCACGATCAGCTTGTCCTCATAGGTCGCCGGCTTGTCAAAGTGGCAGGTCAGGTTGCGCAGGGGCAGCATGATGCCTGCCGCCTCCATACCCGAATAGGTGAAGCCGAACATTTTGACAAAATCGGTCCTGCCCACCTCATACCAAACCGGATAGTTGGAATGGTGCGCTATGCCCATGCGGTCTGTCTCGGCATATCTGACGGTGATATAGGTCTTTGAATGCATGGTCACACCCCTTTATACGTCCAAATTCTGCACATAGCGTGCGTTTTGTTCAATAAATTCACGGCGCGGCTCCACCTTGTCGCCCATCAAAATGGTAAAGGTCTCGTCCGCTGCCTCGGCGTCGCTCAGCTCCACGCGCAGCATCAGGCGCGAATCGGGATTCATGGTCGTTTCCCAGAGCTGATCGGAGTCCATCTCACCGAGACCCTTGTAGCGCTGTATCTCGGTTTTGCCCTCGATACCTGCCAATATCTGGTCGCGCTCCAGATCGGAATAGGCGTATTTGTGCTCCTTGCCCTTGGTGATGCGGTAGAGCGGCGGCTGGGCGATATAGACGTGACCCGTCTCGACCAGCGGCCGCATATAGCGGAAGAAGAAGGTCAAGAGCAGGGTGCGGATATGAGAACCGTCCACATCGGCATCCGCCATGATGATGACCTTGTCGTAGCGGAGCTTTTCCAGGTCGAACTCGTCGCCGATGCCGGTGCCCAGCGCGGTGATGACCGGCATGAGCTTGTCGTTGCCGTACACCTTGTCGATGCGCGCCTTTTCGACGTTGAGCATTTTGCCCCAGAGCGGCAAGATCGCCTGAATACGGCGGTCGCGTCCGCCCTTTGCGGAGCCGCCTGCCGAGTCACCCTCGACGATAAAGATCTCTGTTTCGCTGCTGTCGCGCGACTGGCAGTCGGCGAGCTTGCCGGGCAGCTGCGCGGATTCGAGCGCAGACTTGCGGCGGATGCTTTCTCTTGCCTTTCGCGCGGCTTCTCGTGCGCGCGAGGCGGCAAGCGCCTTGTCAAAAATCGCCCTTGCGACGCCCGGGTTCTCCTCGAGATAGATCATCAGCTTTTCGCGCAGGAGCTTATCCACCATGGTGCGCACCTCGGTGTTGCCGAGCTTTGCCTTGGTCTGTCCCTCAAACTGCGCCTCCTTCAGCTTGACGCTGATGATGGCGGTCAAGCCCTCGCGCACGTCCTCGCCGCTGAGGTTTTTGTCGCTGTCCTTGAGCTTGCCGAACTTGCGCGCGTAATCGTTCATCACATAGGTGAGCGCACGCTTGAAGCCCTCCTCGTGGGTACCGCCGTCGGTAGTGTGGATGTTATTGGCAAAGGTGAGGAGTATTTCGTTGTAGCTGTCGTTGTACTGCATCGCGATCTCGACCGCGATGGTGTCCTCCTCATTTTTGGCGGCAAAATAGATGACCTCGGGATGGATGACCTCGAGCGAACGCTTTTTGTGAATGTATTCCACAAAGCTTCTGATACCGCCCTCATATTGATAATTGTTTTTCAGTATTTCTTCGGGATCGCGCTCGTCGCGCAGCTCGATATGCACGCCGGCGTTGAGGAACGCCTGTTCGCGCAGACGGCGCTGCAGCACCGAATAGTCGTAGACCGTCGTCTCCTGAAAAATCAGCGGGTCCGCCTTGAAGCGCACCTCGGTGCCCTTGACGTCGGACTTGCCGATGATCTCGAGCTCGTTCATGATCTTGCCGCGTTCATAGCGCTGGAAGTAGACGTTCTCGCCGTCGCAAACCTTGACCTCCAGCCACTCGGACAGCGCGTTGACGACCGACGCGCCCACGCCGTGCAGACCGCCGGAAACCTTGTAGCCGCCGCCGCCGAACTTGCCGCCGGCGTGCAGGACGGTAAAGACGACCGTGACCGCCGGCAGACCGGTCTTGCTGTTGATGCCGACGGGGATGCCTCTGCCGTCGTCGGACACGCGGATGATGTCGCCCTGTTCTATCACAACGTCAATTTTGGAGCAGTAGCCTGCCAGCGCCTCGTCGATGGAGTTATCGACGATCTCATACACCAGATGGTGCAGACCGCGCGGTCCGGTCGAACCGATGTACATGCCCGGGCGCTTGCGCACCGCTTCGAGTCCTTCGAGCACCTGTATCTCGTCGGCGCCGTATTCCTGTTCGACCTTGGTGATCTCTATTCCGTTTTCTGTTTCTTCAATTGCTTCGCTTCTTTCAAGCTGATCCATATTCTCCAAAACTAACTACCTCCGTTATTCGCTTATTTCCGCAGCTCCAAATAGAGCGGCAGCAGCACGACAGCCGCCGCTGCGGGGATGATATTGATGATAAACAGCGCCAACAGGCTGAGACCCTGCACAAAGCCGAGCAGAATCACATTCAGCAGCGCGTATAGGATGAGCATTTCGAGCAGCAGCCACCACACGCCGGCCTTTTTGACCTGTATGGTCTTGCGGCAATGATAGCAGACTGTCTGCTTTTTGAATTTGATCGCGTTCAGGTCACCGTAGCGGTAGACGGTTTTGCAGTGCGGACAAACCGACTGTGCCGGAAATATCTTCATGCTTATGACCTTCTGTCAACGGAGTAGTGCCTCGGCTCCGCCTTTTTGTCGCTGACGGGCGTTTCCGCAGGCTCCGTGACGGGTTCGTCGTTTTGTACCGCCTGCGAATTGGAAACGATCTCCTTGCCCTCCGCCTGCTCCTTGGAGGAGCTGCGCGAGGATTTGATCTGATTGAACAGATCGGAATTGAGCTTGAAGTGCTGACCGTTTTCGGGCGAGGACGGGTCGTCGTCAAAATCCAGTCCGCTCAGATTGTCGGAATATTCCATGCCCGCCTTGCGCGCTTCCATGGACGTCTGATATTTTTTCAGCGGTTCCAGACACACAAATTTGGGCGACAGCGCCAAAAACACCAGCAGCGGCACCGCTACCAGCAAAATTCCGAGCGGATTGCTGAGCAGCTGGAAGAAAAACCATATGCCCATGATCGCCAGCGCGATACCGGCGGCGATGATAAAAATGGGGATGATCAGCTTGGAAATGACAACGCGGCTTTCCTTTCCGCAGTGCGGACAAACATACTCCGCTTTTCTTCTGCTTGCATAGGCGGAAACATAGCCCATGCTCTTTCCGCAGTAGGGACACCTTTGCTTTTGACGATTCATATTAACCTCCCGCCGATTGTCCGGCTGTGCGCCGAACGGCGCTGAATTAGATATAGAATTTATTTTGCTTCACTCGGTACGCCCGCGGTCGCCAAACGGCGGCTGAGGGTTTTGGTGGACAGCTGTGAGATATAGACGGTCGTTTTGCCGCCGCTGCAGCAGACCACAAAGGAGCGCGGCAGCTCGTAAGAAACATTGACGACCTCGCCGTTCTTTTGTGCCGTGGCGAGAAAATCCCTTGTCTTTTTGGACACGGTGCAGGCGTCAATATCAAACATCGCCGTAATGCTGTCCGTCGTTATCACCGTATCCTGTCCTAAATGTAAATACATGATTTTTTTAATTCATAATTCGTAATGCATAATGCGTAATTCATACACTCAACTCTTAACTCTTAACTCTCATTATGAATTATGAATTAAGAATTAGAAATTGATTCTCCCCTTTTGAACGAAAAAGACCTTTCCTTCCCTGAGCTGCTCCTTGTTGGATTCTTCGCAGCAGGTAATGAATACCTGGCAGTGCTTCAGCTCGTTGAGAAGATAGTCCTGCCGGCTGTTGTCCAGCTCCGAGAGAACGTCGTCGAGCAAAATCACCGGCTCCTCGCCCATGCGCTCCCTGAGCACGGCGGCTTCCGCCAGCTTGAGCGAGAGCACGGCGCTGCGCTGCTGTCCCTGCGAGGCATAGGACTTGGCGTTCTTGCCGTTGATGAGGATCTCCATATCGTCGCGGTGCGGCCCCGACATGGTGACGCCCATGTGGATGTCGCCCGACCTGCCGCGCGCACATTTTTCGCCGAACCTTTGGCGGATAGTGTCCAAATCGTCCTCGGGCTGAATGTCCTCTGTCGCCAGATAGCGGATCTTGAGCTCCTCTCTGCCCTTGGAAATGCCGCTGTGGAATGCCGCCGCCTTTTCGGACAGCATTTGCATATAATCCAGCCGCTTGCGTATCAGCATGGCGCCGTGGGTGACGAGCTGCCTGTCCCAGATGTCGAGCGTGTCCTCCAGATAGGGCTTGCGCGCAATGTCCTTGAGCAGCGCGTTGCGCTGGGTGAGCATGCGGTTGTATTTGGAGAGAATGACCGCGTTTTGCAGCTTCTCGCGGCAGATGGCGCTGTCGATGAACCGCCGCCGTTCGCCGGGTCCGCGCTTGATCAGATTGAGGTGCTCCGGCGAAAACGCCACGGCGCAGAATTTTTCTATCAGCGCCGATGCGGAGGATTTTTCGACGCCGTTGACTGTCACGGTCTTTTTGCCGTTCAAAAAGGTCAGCACAGCGTTCTGCTCGCGCTCCTGCCCGAAAAAGTTCATCTCCAGCCGCGCAAAATCTTTGCCCCACTGAATGACCTCGCTGTCGCGTGCGGTGCGAAAGGAATGACCGCCGCAGAACAGCCACAGCGCTTCGATGATATTCGTCTTTCCCTGCGCGTTGTCGCCGTAGATGACGTTTACGCCGTCACAGGGAAACAGCTCGCAATCCTCTAAATTGCGGAAATTTTTGAATCCGATTCTCTTAACCTTCAACGCTTATTCTACTTCAATCACGATATTGTCATATTGTGCTCTGTCGCCCGTGCGGAGCTTTTTGCCGCGCATGGTGCAGACCTCGCCGTTGACAAGCACCTCGCCGTTTTGAATGACGATCTTTGCCATGCCGCCGGTGCTGCACATGCCGCTAAGCTTGAGCAGATCCTGCAAACGGATGAACTCGCTGTCAATTGCTATTTTTTCAACCTTCATTTGCCAACCTCACAGGCACGACAATGCTCAAAAAGCTGTCACCCTTGACCGGCTTGATGACAATCGGCGAGACAGAGCCGTTGAGCACCAGCTTGACCTCGTCGGTGTCGGTGTTTTTCAGCGCTTCGAGCATGTAACGGTTATTAAAGCCGATCTCTACGCTCTCGCCGATGATCGGCACGCTGATCTCGTCGCTCGCTCTGCCCACTGCCGAGGCGCAGGACAGGCGTATCTCATTATCATTAAACTTGCACCGGACCGGACTGGGCACGCGCTCGCTGTTGAGCAGCGACATTCTCTCCACCGATTCGATCATCATTCTGGTGTTGATGACAAGCTCGGTCTTTTCGCTGACCGGAATGGTGGATCTGTAATCCAGGAACGTTCCCTCGATCAGACGCGAAATGACGCTGTAGCTGTTGATGCGGAAGGTGATGTGGCGCTGACCCACGATGATGTTGATCGTCGCGTCGTCGTCGGTGAGGAGCTTGAGCACCTCCTGCTGGGTCTTGCCCGGTACCACAAACGAGGTGTTGCTCTCGCTCTCTACGTTCTCGCTGCGGATCGCCATGCGAAAACCGTCGATGGCGACAATGTGCAGCACGCCGTCTGCGATCTCAAACAAAGAGCCGGTATAGATGGGCTTGGCGTTGTTGTCGCTGACCGCATAGACGGTCTGGCGGATCATGTCGCGCAGCACCTTTGCATTGACGTTGATGCTGTCGGTCTGCTGAAAGGTGGGCAGATCGGGATATTCCACGGAGGACATGCCCACGATCTGATAGTCCGCCTTGCCGCAGGTGATGTAGGTGACCATACGGTCATCGGTCTCGATGGTCATGATCTCCTCGGGCAGCTTGCGCACGATTTCCAAAAAGAGACGGGCGCTGAGAATGACCTCGCCCTCCTCCTTTACGCTTGCTTCCACGTCGGTGGTGATGCCGATCTCAAGATTATAGCCTGAGATATTTAAGCTGCTGCCGTATGCCTTGATCAGCACACCCTCCAGTGCCGGTATGGTTGCCTTGGAGGAAACAGCTCTCGATACATTTGACACAGCGGACACCAGATCTGTCCGCAAGCATGAAATTTTCACGGGAAAATCTTCTCCTATCTTATTCTTCTTTTTATTTTATTAGTTATAGTAGAGGATGTGGAAAGCGCGAAAACCGGTCGTTTTCGGCTTGTCTGCGGCGTTTTTTCGTCAACAGCCGCGTAAGGAAATTTTTGGGATAAATGTGGACGCCTGTTTTAACAATTTTCCTCAAATCCACTGTGGAATCAACATTTGTTATAAACCCTTCCATATCCTTCCACTTGTTCGTTTTTCTTTCTATGTGGAACATTGTGGGAACAGAGGAAGAATTTTTTGTGCTAAACCCCGTCCGCTGCCCTTTTCACAACAAATTTTAAAACTGTTGAAGCAAGATGTTGTTATAAAGTAGGCTATTGTACTGTGTGTTTTTTGCGCACAGCTAAACGCTACTGCATATACAGGATGACCTGTTCGTCATACATTATGGTAAAGCTGTTATACTAAATAATATAGCCATGTCGGATACCATGCCAAAGCCTTCTCCCGAGGAGAAGGTGGCGCACTGCCTGTTATGTTATTTATCAAAATATCATCGGTTCGAAATAGATGATATTTTGATACTGCCGAACGTCGGGGGCAGTGTGACGGAAGAGGGCAAGCGAAGCGTTTCCTGAATCGGACGGTCAGCAAAAGGACAGGTTCGCTTGCCCTCTTCCGTCACGTCACCACTAAGCTTGCTGTTAGTGATGTGCTTATTGTATTTCAGAACGCCGTAATATCGTTAACATGCAGCGCAGGTGCCGTGCCACCTTCTCCTCGGGAGAAGGCTTTGGCGCATAGCTAAACGCTTCTGCATATACAGGCTTGACCTGTTCACTTTGCATATGGTAAATCTACTGTTTAAGTGAAGACAGCGTGTTCACCATCCAAATCAAACTCCTGACGTGCCGTTTTTCTGACGTCACCATACGATGCACCTATCCAAAGGCGCGCTGAAAAACGCGCTGAAGAACGCGCCGAAATATTTTCAGCTGTTTCATGACAGAGATTAGCCATTGACAATCCAAATCAAACTCCTGACGCGCCGTTCATCTGACGTCACCATACGATGCACCTATCCAAAGGCGCGCTGAAAGTGACTCGGTCACCTGTCGCGGATGTTTTTGATGGTGTCGTCGATCAGCTCTTTGACCTTGCGGTCGTTTTCAATCTGCTTTTGTACCTTTTGCAGAGAATAAATGATGGTGGAGTAATGTCTGCCGCCGAATTCCTCGCCGATATTGACCATGGACAGCGGCGTGATCTCTCTGGTGATGTAGATGGCGATATGGCGCGCGTTGCTGATGTTGGCGCTCTTGTTCTTTTGCGAGCGGATCTCGTCAGCCGAAACGCCAAAGGTGCGCGCTACCTCGTCAATGACGCGCTCGACCGTGACCTCCGGCGGCACATCGTTGTTCAGAATGTCGGCAATTACCTCCTGCGCCGAAGAGATGGTGATCTTTTCGTGATTGAGAAGATACTTCGCCTTGAGCTTTTTGACCGTGCCCTCGAGCTGGCGGATATTGGATTTGAGCTTGGAGGCGATGAACTCGCAGACCTCGTTGGAGAGATTGACGTCGAGCAGCTCCGCCTTGCGCTTGATGATGGCGATGCGCGTTTCGATGTCGGGCGGCTGGATGTCGGCGATCAGATCCTGCTCAAAGCGCGTGCGCAGACGGTCGGCAAGGGTCTTGATTTCCTTGGGCGGACGGTCGGAGGTCAGCACGATCTGCTTGTGGGCGTCATAGAGCGCGTTGAAGGTGTGGAAGAATTCCTCCTGCATCGCCTCCTTGCCGCCGAGAAACTGCACGTCGTCCACCAGCAGCACATCGACCTGACGGTACTTTTGACGGAACTCGATCATGGTTTTCATCTTGAGTGATTCGACCATCTCGTTGATAAAATCGTCAATCTTGATGTAGCAGATGGTCTTGTCGGGATAATTCTTTTTAATCTCGTTTTGAATGGCAAAGAGCAGATGGGTCTTGCCCAAGCCCGAATTGCCGTAAAGAAACAGCGGATTGTAGGCGTTGGAGGGATTAGTGGCGACCGCCATGCATGCCGCGTGCGCAAAGTTGTTGGAGGAACCGACGATAAAGGTATCAAAGGTGTATTCGTAGTTATTGATCGTCTCCTCGGCAGGCTTCGGCTCCGTCGGCATCGCCTGTTCGATCTCGTCGGGCGTTTTGAGGGCGATCTGGAATTTGTTGTCGAAGATGGCTTCAAACGCCTCATTCAGCAGCGGGATATAGCAGCGCGTGATCGTCTGGCGGTGAAAGTCGTTGGGAACAATCAGGTAGGCTGTGTTCGCGTCAAAATCCAGCTCCAGCGGCTTGATGCGGACAATCCAGGTGTTGTATGCGACGTCGGTGATTTTTGTTTTGCAGTAGGAGCACACCAGCTCCCACGCGTCGCCAAAAGAATTCATATACTTCCTTCCTCTCATACGGTCAAATAGAGTTATTCGCCGTTTTCCTCATTTTTCGTTACAAAAACCGGTGTGGTACCGTGCCGCAGTTGTCCGCTGCGCACATGATCCCACAATAAACTCATATACTATTTCATTATAACAAATTCCCTGACAAAAATCAAGCAATCGCGCATTTTTCTTCCACATAATTCAGGGAGAGTGTGAATAGATTTTTTGGATAGAATAAAGATAGTAAGAATAAAGGTGTGTATATAAACTATTATTTTGATAATCGTTTTTTGACAAAGAAAAAAAGACAGCATGAAAACTGTCTTTCTTAGTAAAAGGCACCCTTAAATATATGGATACTATATCAAATTCTTGCAAAAAAATTTGTTATATATAAGTGTGACTTTGCGGTTTTACTTTATTCTGCCGAAAATATTTGTATCAATATATTATTTAGTTTTTATAGATAATCATTTATAATCTATTTGAACAGAGGATGTAAAATATATATGATACTATGAAGACAGCACCAATTATCAAAATAAGTTCATTTCCAAGTCTATCTGCATAACATAGTTTTAAGCAAAATCCTTTTTTTAATGGATACAATAATCTAATAGGGCTCTTATTAAGCAGGTCAATTAAAAGATGAGAACCGTATCCAATTGCAAATGCTATTCCAATATGTGGTTCAATTAAAAATACAGAAATTGAAAAAAGTCCCCAAGCGGCTATGGAATGTGTTCTATCTCGATGTTTACTTATTTCTCCAATAATTATGAGAGCTATCAACAAAACTGTTCCGATTATGAATTTGGGAATATTTTCTGTCATTCCTTGTAAGATAGTTCCACCGGTAAAGTAGTTAGCTGTTAGAGAAGTAGCGGAAATTGCTATTGCTAAAATTTCTCCATATAAAGCGTCCAGAGACGCTTTTGCTGCAAATTTATTGCGGGTATCTATTTTTACATCAATATCAGCCATGACACCGCCAATGCTGCCACCAACTGTAGAAATTATGAATTCTTGCATTGTTTTTGGGTGCATTATTGCAAAAGCTGTAGCAATTCCAACTGCAATATGTGTTTTTCCCATCATATCTTTATTTCCCCAATTATCAGTTTAATTATTATTTATATGATGTATTATATTATTATATCATTCTGTAGACCGAATTTCAATCTTTAGATAATAAAATATAGTAATGCATAATCATTAAATCTACTTATCTTTGTGTGCTTATTATTGATGTACAGAACAGAGGATCATTTAAACAGCACCTAAAAATGAATCAAATAAAACCCCTGCCAAAATCATTGACAGGGGTTTCAATTTGGTGCCGGCGACCGGACTTGAACCGGTACGGGGTTTATTCCGAGGGATTTTAAGTCCCTTGTGTCTGCCTATTCCACCACGCCGGCAGATTTGTGAATCAGAAAAGGCTGTCTTGCGACAGCCTTTTTCTGGTGACCCGGACGGGAATCGAACCCGTGTTACCGCCGTGAAAGGGCGGTGTCTTAACCGCTTGACCACCGGGCCGTTTGGTAGCGGAAATAGGACTTGAACCTACGACACTTCGGGTATGAACCGAATGCTCTAGCCAGCTGAGCTATTCCGCCATTTATGCTGCCAAAATCAGCATTTATAATTATATCCGAAGCAGACTGTTTTGTCAAGTCCTTTTTCTTTATTTATTCAATTATTTTTTTCCGCAGCTGCCTGCGCCTTACAGCATGGAGATTCCGTAGCTGTTGACGAGCGCTTCGATCTTCTCGCCGCGTCTGCACCATGGGCAGTGGTGGGGCTTGTAGCTCTCATAATCGCCCAGATCCTTGGGGTCAAAGATGGAGTGTACCGCGTGACCGTCGCATTCCTCCACGGTCGCGAAGATCGCCGACACGCCGACCACGATGCCGCCGTAGTAGTTGATCGCGTCGATCGCCGCAAGGGCGCTCTTGCCGGTCGTGACGGAAGCCGCCAGCACCAGCACATGCTTTTTGGCGAGCATGGGCGTGAGGTTGTCGCGGAACATCATCTGACCGCCGCCGATAAATTCGGGTGAAACCACATAGATGGTCTGGTGCGCGTTCATGTTCATGTAGTTGTCGCGTGTCAGCTCCTCCGCCATGCATGCGCCGATGACCTCGGTGCCGTCCAGACAGAGAATCGTGTCGATGATGGTGTTGGAGCGGTAGTTGTGCACCAGCTCCTTGGCGACCGCCTTTGCCTCGGAAAGTCTGGTCTTTTGCGTGGTCACGTCGATATAATAATTGGTGTGGATATGCATAGTCGCAAAATGTCCCTTTGCCACGCGAAGAAATACGTCTTTGTTTTTGGTGCGGATCTTATACATTTCTGCCATGGTAACGTCCCCCATATTTATGATAATTTTATTTTACACTACTTTAAAAAATTGCTTTTTTCATTCATCCACCGTGATTTTTTCCTTGCCGCCCATATACGGTCTGAGCACGACGGGGATGTTGACGCTGCCGTCCGCGTTGAGGTTGTTTTCGAGGAAGGCGATCAGCATTCTCGGGGGCGCCACCACGGTGTTGTTGAGGGTGTGGGCAAAGTATTTGTTGTTCTTGCCGCCGTTGACCCTGATTTTGAGCCGGCGTGCCTGTGCGTCGCCGAGGTTGGAGCAGGAGCCGACCTCAAAGTATTTTTTCTGACGCGGCGACCATGCCTCCACGTCGAGAGAGCGCACCTTCAGATCCGCCAAGTCGCCGGAGCAGCATTCGAGTGTGCGCACCGGAATATCGAGCGAACGGAACAGATCGACGGTGTTCTGCCAGAGCTTGTCGAACCACATCTTGCTTTCCTCGGGCTTGCAGACGACGATCATCTCCTGCTTTTCAAACTGGTGGATACGGTACACGCCGCGCTCCTCAATGCCGTGCGCGCCTTTTTCTTTGCGGAAGCAGGGAGAATAGCTGGTGAGCGTGTAGGGCAAGTCCTCCTCCCTGTTGATGGTGTCGATGAATTTACCGATCATGGAGTGCTCGCTGGTGCCGATCAGGTAGAGGTCCTCTCCCTCGATTTTGTACATCATGGAATCCATTTCGGCAAAGCTCATCACGCCGGTGACAACGTTGCTGCGGATCATAAAGGGCGGCACGCAGTAGGTGAAGCCTCTGTCGATCATAAAGTCGCGCGCGTAGGAAATGACGGCGCTGTGCAGACGGGCGATGTCGCCCATGAGATAGTAGAAGCCGTTGCCGGCAACCTTGCGCGCGGAATCCAAATCAATGCCGCAAAGCTTTTCCATTATGTCGGTGTGATAGGGCACCTCAAAGTCCGGCACGACCGGCTCGCCAAAGCGCTCGATCTCTACGTTCTCGCTGTCGTCCTTGCCGATCGGGACAGACGGGTCGATGATCTGCGGGATCTGCATCATGATCTCCGTGACCTTGGCGCTCAGCTCGGCTTCCTGTGCCTCAAGCTCGCTGAGCTGCTTTGCCTGACGGTTGACTTCTTCCTTGAGCGCCATACCTTCTTCACGCTTGCCCTGTGCCATCAGCTTGCCGATCTCCTTGGAGATCTTGTTGCGGTTGGCTCTCAGGTCGTCTGCCTGCTGCTTGGCGGCGCGGCTCTGTGCATCCAGCTCGATCACTTCGTCCACGAGCGGAAGCTTGTGATCCTGAAATTTCTTTTTGATGTTTTCTTTTACCGCGTCGGGATTTTCGCGTAAAAATTTGATGTCGATCATTGTATTACTCCTTAACTCAATTTATTGGATAACTCGGTCAGTTCTTCGTCCGAGTAGAATTCGATTTGCAGCACGCCGCCCTGCTTGCCCTTGGATTTGGAAACACTGATTTTGCGTCCCAGCGCCGCGGTCAGGGTCAGCTCCACTTCCTTGTAGAAGTTGGGGATCTTCTCTTTTTCTTTTTTGACGGGCTTTGCTTCGGCTGTCAGTTTTTTGCAGATCTTTTCCGTCTGCCGGACGGAAAAGTCATTTTTGATGATCTGGTTGCAGACCTCCTGCATGATCTCCTCATTTGGGAGCGTCAGCAGTGCGCGTGCATGTCCGGCGGAGATCTTGTCCTCCTTCAGATATGCCGCGATGCTCTCCGGAAGCTTTAACAGCCGCAGCGCATTGGCGACGGCAGGCCGTGATTTGCCGACTGATTTGGCGACCTCCTCCTGCGTAAAGCCGTGTTCGCTGATCAGGACGTTGTAGCCCTGCGCTTCTTCGAGCGGCGACAGATCCTCGCGCTGGAGGTTTTCTATCAGCGCCAGCTCCATGGTTTCCGACTCCGTCAGTTCGCGGATGATCACCGGTACCTCGGTCAGTCCTGCCATGCGTGAGGCACGGTAGCGTCTTTCGCCTGCCACAATCTCATAGCCGCCGAGCGTCAGGGGTCTGACCAGTATTGGCTGCAGCAGTCCGTGCTTGGCGATGCTGTCCGCCAGCTCGCCGAGGGCTTCTTCGTCAAAGTCCTTGCGCGGCTGTGAGCGGTTCGGTTCTATCTCCGATATTTTCAGCTTGACGGCGCCGCCGTTTTCTTCGTTATCGTTTTCTATAAAGATAGCGCCCAGACCCTTGCCGAGGCCGCCCATTTTTTTTGCCATCAGCGTCTCTCCTTTGCTATGATCTCCTTTGCCAGTTCTGTGTAGGCAAGGCTGCCCTTACAGCTTTTGTCGTAGTAGATGACCGGCATGCCGAAGCTCGGTGCTTCCGACAGGCGCACACCGCGGTTGATGACGGTGCCGAATACCTTTCCGGGGAAGAATTTTTTGACTTCCTCCACTACCTGCTGCGTCAGATTGAGTCTGCCGTCGTACATGGTGAGCAGCACGCCCTCCAATTCAATGGAATAATTGTATTGCCGCTTGATGCGCCGCACGGTGCTCATCAGCTGCGAGAGTCCTTCGAGCGCGTAGTATTCGCATTGGATCGGGACGATAAAGCTGTCTGCAATAGTGAGTGCGTTTGCCGTAATCAAGCCCAGCGACGGCGGACAGTCGATGATGATATAATCGTAGTACTGCTTGACCGGCAGAATCGAGTTTTTCAGCAATGCCTCGCGGTGCGGCTTGTCCGCAATCTCCAGCTCGGCAGCCGCCAGATTGATGCTCGACGGCAGCACATGCAGGTTTTGATATGGCGTTGTCAGAATACACTCCTGCGCCTTGGCGCCGTCTACGAGAATGTTGTAGGTGGACTGCTTGACCTTGCTCTTATCAACGGCAACACCGCTTGTCGCATTGCCCTGCGGATCGGCGTCCACCAAAAGCACCTTTTTTTCCAGTGCTCCCAGGCAAGCCGCCAGATTGACCGCCGTGGTCGTCTTGCCGACACCACCCTTTTGATTTGAAATCGCTATAATTTTTGCCAAAGAATCACCTTTTTGTAAAGAATGGATTTATTATAGCACAGTTCTTCCTATTTTTAAAGGGGGTTTTTATAATTTGTAATTCTTAATTCATAATCGTTTTTTGAAAACTAATGTTTCACGTGAAACTTTTATAATGCTCAATTCATGATGCGTAATGCGTAATTGTTTTTTGACAATGGGTTTCTTTTATTGGATATTACTCTATTGATTATAAGCATTGATCTGTTATTGTTTCACGTGAAACAAATTGCTTCAAAACATTTCCTCCCCTTAATTAAGCATTACGCATTAAGAATCACAAATCAGGATCGCGCCGTTGATGAAGCTTACCTCCACACAAAACGCCTCAATAGGCGCCCTGCCCACCGTGGCAACGGCAACGGGCAAAAAGGCAGACGTCGGGGTGACGTCTGCCTTTTCGCAAGGGGTTAGATAAGGAAATGGGTATGAGTGGATCGGGTCGTTAGACCCAAGTGGAAAGTAAAATGAGTTTGGCTTATGCCGATTTTTCGGCGTTTGACCCTTTGACCTTTGAGATACGTATTGTGTATTCGATAAAATCTTCATTATCGGTTTTTTGTGCTTCTGCGTCGATCCCTGCCAGCCGCATGGTGTCAATTGCCTTGTTAATCGTGTTTACAAAAATTCGTATGTCTTTTATCACCGCTTTACTTTTTCCCCGGTAACGCTTTTTTGGGGAGGATTGGCAGAGATAGGCGACAAGCTCCTCTGTCTGTGACACATTGAGTCCCTCGCTGATGACGCGGGACAGCGCTTCTCGGCGCGTGTGCTCGTCTGTCAGCTTTAGAAGGGCTCTCGCGTGGCGCTCACTCAGTCCGGCGGATTCTATCCATTCCTGCTCCTCAAAGCTCAGCCGCAGCAAGCGGAGTTTGTTGGCTATGGTGGATTGTGTTTTGCCGAGCTGCTGCGCCGCCTGCTCCTGTGTAAGACCGTAGCGGCGAATGAGCCTTGAAATCCCGCGTGCCTCCTCGAAGAACCCGAGGTCGGCACGCTGGAGATTTTCAAGGAGAGCATAGACAGCTGATTCTTTGTCGGTACACCTGATGACGATACACGGCACCCTGTGCAAACCGGCAAGTGCGGCGGCGCGGAGTCTGCGCTCTCCGGTGACCAGCTCATACTCGGTCTGGCTGATTTTGCGCACCGTCAAGGGCTGCAATACGCCGTTCTCCGTGATGGAACGTGCAAGTGACTGCAAGTCCTCCTCGCGGAATTGCTTGCGCGGCTGCGATTTGTTCGGTCTGATCTTGATAATGGGAAGTTCGAGAATCAGTTTTTCGTTCTTTACCAAAAAGTTCAAC